>Ga0180434_10000077_pt1 | contig 134151 bp, 104 predicted proteins | sample SS_ome_7_FD_132453 | JGI IMG/M metagenome (GOLD analysis project Ga0180434, IMG submission 132453) | Hypersaline lake sediment archaeal communities from the Salton Sea, California, USA - SS_1_D_2 metaG | ecosystem: Environmental > Aquatic > Non-marine Saline and Alkaline > Hypersaline >... | reverse complement strand
TTCGACTTGTCCGAAGAAATCGTTCTGACTCCGGGAATTTATCATCAGCTCTCGATGGATGATTCTGTGAATGAGGAGAACGAGACCTGGGCCACCTTAAGTCTGATGTACAAATTCTAAAACTGCCGAATCAGTTGTGATGTTCATAAAAAAGGCCGGGCTTAACAGTCCGGTCTTTTATTGGATTCCTTCCTTCGGGAATCGACAATTCGGTTACGTCAACAGGAATGATCTGTGCCCACAGGAAAGATCGATTTCAAATTGTTCTGCCGGCCATAAATTCAGCAGTTTCAATCAGGGCGGCTTTAGCATCGGTTTGTTTGAGGTCGGCTAACGCCTGTTTCGCGGCGGCGACGAATTCTCGCGCCCGGTTGCGTGCATATTCCAGGCTTCCGTAACGGCCGAGCATTTCCACCAGGGCGTTTTTATCATATTTCGCGTCTGTTATATCGAGAAACGAAGTTATGATTGTTTCTTTTTCTTTCTGATCCACTGCTTTGAGCAGGTGTATCACAGCCAGAGTCAGCTTGTGTTTATCGACGTCGCTGCCGAGCGTTTTGCCTGTTTTGCTTTCATCTCCGACAATATCGAGCAGATCGTCGGTAATTTGAAACGCTATACCGGCATTCAGGCCAAAATCTCCCAACGATTGAGCCTGGGACTCGCTTGCCCCGGCTAAAAGGCCGCCGAGGTAGCAGGAGCTGCTGAAAAGAACGGCGCTCTTTTCGGTGATAACGTCGATATATTCAGCTTCGTTTAGCAGCCAGTTATGTTTCTGAGCGATCTGCCTTAGTTCGCCCTCGCAGAGCCGAACTGCGGTGGCGGCAATGACATTGTCCGCCTGCGATTCAAGCTCGGCGCACATCTTGAAAACGCGGCTCAGTAAGAAGTCGCCCAGTAGCACGGCGGACTCGTTGCCCCAGAGACTGTTGATCGTAGGCAGCCCGCGGCGCTGTTTGCCTTCGTCGATAACGTCATCGTGCAGCAGCGTGGCGTTGTGAATCATCTCGATGATCGCCGCAACGCGAATGTGCTCGTCCGTGATTTTGCCATAGCAGCGACCGGCGAGCAGGACCAGGCCGGGACGAATCATCTTTCCGCTGCGAATGCTTATATGCCTGAGCAACCCGTTAATATCTCCCGTTTTATCGGGCACGGTCAATTGCTCGTTGATCAGGTCTCTGACTCTGCTTAGCTGCTCACCGATGAGCCTGAAGGCCGGGATTTTGTCTTGCGGGGCCCAGGCCGATATGTCGGTATGTGTCGGTGACTGCATAATCCTAAGAATTGACTATTTTCTATGAATATTGACTATTAAAAGGTTGGAACGCATCGGCAAAACGCTTAGATGCGAATGGTCAACAGTCATTTGTCAATAGTCAATTATTCTCCTTTCCGTGAGCGTATTCGAAGAATTTTTTTCTCAGCAGACATGTAATCGGTCCGGGCTTGCCGTCGCCTATAATCCTTCCGTCGACATCGACAATTCCGATAACCTCTGCAGCGGTACCGGTGAGGAAAAACTCGTCGCAGACATATAAATCAAATCTCGTGAGATTTTTTTCAATGACCTGAATGTTCTCTTTTTTTGCCAGTTCGATAACGACGCTTTGTGTTATTCCGGGCAGCGCCCCGGCCTCGGCCGGCGGCGTATAAATCACGCCGTCTTTGACGATAAGGACATTGTCGCCACTGGCCTCGGCAACATATCCTTGATGGTTATACATAATCGCTTCGGGAACATCATTGTCAAGCGCTTCGATTTTGGCGAGGATGTTGTTGAGATAGTTAAGGCTCTTGGCCTGGGGCGGAATCGCAAGGGGGTGGTTTCGAACCGTTGTAGCACTGATTATTTTCATCCCCTTATCATAAAGCTCTTCCGGGTAAAGCTGGATACTGTCGGCGATGATAAATATGCAGCTATTTTTACAGACAAAGGGATTCAGTCCGAGCGTTCCCACTCCCCGTGTTACTATGAGTCGGATATAGCCGTCAGAAATGCTGTTTGCCTCGACGGTTTCTATAACTGCACGAGTAAGTTCGCTTTGATTTATTGATATCACAAGACGGATCGACTTGGCGGATTCATAAAGCCTCTTGATATGGGCATCAAGTTCAAAGACCCTGCCTTTATAAACACGAATGCCCTCGAAGACGCCGTCGCCGTAGAGGAGGCCGTGATCGAAAACAGTGATTTTTGCGTCTTCCCGGTCAACAAGTTTGCCGTTAATCCAAATTTTTAGTGCCATAGATTGTTCCTTATTGAGCGCACAAGCCATTAATTACTTTTATAGTATTTTGCCCACACTGTCAATGTAACGTAATCCGAAACACATGGGCAGAAAACCTGCCTATGCTATAAGTCCCAAAAAGATAAACGTCACCCAATATTCACAGCCACCTATTTTAATAAGGTTTTATTTATAGCCAAAAATTATTAAGACAAACGATATAATCGCAATAGTAATATCTATCCCATCTAATGATCCGGTGTAGATTATTCTAAGAACCGGGGCTGCAGATAGGAAACAGCCTATTATTAATGCTATACCTTTCCCGATCGTTGGAAGAGGTTTAACAAACCGCAATAGCATAATTAGAGCAGGAATCATGAACCCCAGCCCGCCAAGTAGATTTCCATGCGCCTGAAGACTCGTATATACATTACCAATAGCTGACAAAACAAAAATACCTGTAAATACTCCCCAACCTATATTACCCCAACACTTCTTTTTTCTTCCTTCATGGATTTTTTGGTCGTCCTCATCTGAATCTGATGAGGATACATGTTCTGCTGTTTCTAACTCATTGTGTTCGGCTAAATCAACTACAGGTTTATTCTTGTGCTCTATTTTTCCATCGACCAAAGTAACTATCCGTCCAGCCCTTTGAGCGATCCTGTCATCGTGAGTAACCATCACAATGGTCTGCCCGGCCTTGTTCAGCCTTTCGAGAACATCTAAGATACCATTTCCTGTGGCGGAGTCAAGGTTTCCTGTCGGCTCGTCTGCCAAAAGCAGTTTCGGCTCATTCATCAGGCCCCTGCCGATGGCCACTCTCTGCCTTTCCCCGCCGGAGAGCTGATAGGGCTTGTGTTTGGCTCTTTCAGCCAGGCCCAGTTGGGCCAGCAGTTCCTTCGCCCGGCTTTTTGCCTGTCTTCGACACACAAGCCAGCCTGCAATGCTTCTGCCCGTCATTGCCGGCAGAAAAACATTCTCCAGCACACTTAATTCGTCCAATAGATGGTAGAACTGAAAAACAAATCCTACCATTCTATTGCGGAACCTGTTCAATTCGCCGGCCCTGAACCGGCTCAAGTCTCGTTTTTCAAATGTAACAACGCCTTTTGTCGGCTTATCAAGTGCACCTAATATGTGCAAAAGCGTGCTTTTGCCGCTGCCGGAGGCACCGATTATTGCTACAAATTCGCCCTTTTTGACGTCTAAATTTACACCTTTGAGAACCCGGACTTCAGTAGCGCCCATCCGATAAGATTTATGAAGTCCTTGTGCTTTTAGTATGAAATCGTCTTTACTCATAATCAATTATAATTGGCCCACCTGCAAAGTCTCCACTGGTTTTTGTCTTGCGGCCTGCACGCTCGGTATCAGTGCGCCGATAAGACATGCAATTATAGCCGAAACGACAATGGTCGCTAAAATCCTAAACTCAACTTTATTCGGAATATCGCCTATAGCATAAATTGTCCTGTCCCAAAGTTGAAATCCAAAATGTCTAAAAAGCCAGTCTTCTATCCGGTTTATTTTCAGCAGGAAGACCCAGCCGGCCAATAGACCGATGCCTGATCCGAGTATTCCCACCATGAAGGCATATCCTGAAAATAATTCGATAATATCGACGTTCGAGACGCCGATGCTCTTGAGTATCCCGATATCTTTACTCTTATGGCTGATAATCATATAAAAACAACCAAAACGATAAAGACCGTTGTAATTCCCACGAAGCCGAACATAACGCTCATCTCCGTCTGCTCGTTCTCCATTGGAGCGATGGACGAGCGTCTGTATTGTTTCCAGCTTTGGACGGTGACGGTATCTAATGAATATGCCAGTGTTTGGCCGGCCTTGTCCTGTCTGAATTTCTGCCATAATGACCGAATTTTCTTGCACCCGGTTTGGATTTTGACACCCGGCTTGAACCGTATGTGCAGCCGGGAAGCCCTTTTGTTGGTGCCTGCCATCCCGCAAAGTAGTTGAGCCTGCTCGAGCGGTAAATAAACCACCGAGCCGTCAATGCGCGGCAGGCCGGTGCTTGATTGGTCGCTGTAGTAGAACGTTTTTGTATTAACCATGTCCGTGCCCGCCTGGGCCAGGGCGCCCCTTGCAGTCAAAGGGAAGCAGCTTATTGAGTAGGCTATCCGGGGAAGGCTGGTTTCACTAAGAAATCGGCTATCGGTGTCTTGAGAGAGCAGAAAGTCACCCAATACGCATCCGACCAGGTTCGAATCGTTTACAATCTCGAATGTTTTGGATACATCATTCTTATGGTAATACAGGGAATCACCGAAGCCGGTCGCCCGGCTATGCCTGACCGGATCGATACCCATGATTTCGACGACATCGTCCTGCTCTGAGCCTTTGCGCCTTTTCAATGCGAAGCTTTTTATCGCCGGCGAAACGGCCTCGACAAAATCCTGCTGTTCGGCCAGCTTCACAAAATCTTCGTAATAAGCGAAACCTACCAATGATTCGGTCCCGACGACGCAGTCGCCCGCGAAGCGATGATTCTTGTCTTTGAATTCATTGACAAGCCCCGCCATTACGGTCATAACCACGACAACGATAAAAACACAGAGCGCAACCGCCAGCACCGCGAAATACGTGATTCGGCGTTTCAATAAATACCTGGTTGCGAGAATAATTTTATACATAATCCCGTTACACGGATTCCCGAAAATTTCTATTCGGTCCGGGCTATTCGTATCGCAGAATTTCGACCGGTTTTGTTCTCGCCGCGACGATTGCCGGTATCAACGTTCCGATCGCCGCCGCTATAATTGCCAGCAATACGATACGCAATGCCCAGGACCAGTTCACTTCATTGGGTATCTTACTGAATAAATACACACTGCTCTTCCAGAGTTTTAATCCGAATATTATTCTGATCCAGTTTTCAATCGTATTGACATTCCTTGTGATAACGTATCCTAAGACGGCTCCGAGGCCCGAGCCGACCGCCCCGACACAGGCGCCGAAACCGACAAAAACAAACGCCACCGAGCTGCTTGTCGCCCCACAGCTTTTGATAATTGCGATGTCCTTTTGTTTGAGCCTGACGATCATATAAAATATGCAAAAGACCAGCAGGACAACGCCGAAGCTGACGACGCCAAAGATCAGCAGCAGCACCCCCATCTGCTTTTCGTACGCGGCGATATATCGACTTTGCAACTGCCTGGATGTATTGATACTTGTTGCCGTCATCAGGTAGGGGTCGGCGTCAAGCTGCTCGGCGACAAATGTTCGCCATACTCCGCGTATAACCGCCAGCGCAACATCCGTTTCGGTATTATCTGCAAGCTTGATCAGGATTTGGCCGGCAACCGGTGATTCCTTATCGGGGTACAAGGTCTTGCGCAGCTCTTCTATCGGCAGATATACGCAGCCGCTGTCGAATTGATAGACTCCCGTTTCGACAATATCCGCGATTGCGAATCTCATAACCTGTCTTTTGAATTCTGGTCTTGAGCGGTCCTCACTTTCTTGTCCTGTCACAGTTCCTGTAGTCAGGACAACGGGCCGTCCGAGCATCTTCTCGGCGGCGTCGTAATCATATTCATCCGTCTGCTCATCAGGTTCCCCCAATACGCCGATTCCTACAAATCCTCCGATTTGTTCCGGAGAATCCGGGATAGTGAATGATGGTTCATTTTCCGCCTCGCCCTGCCTGCGTAAAAACCGGGAGAATCCTGTCACTTTCGCCCTTCCGGCGGGCTCAATTCCCCATACTTCCACAGCTCGCACATTGCCCCTGCCGAGATAAAGCATACCGTAACCCGATATCATCGCCGTTGCCGCCTCGATTGATTCGGTTCGCTCCAGTTGCTCGATCAGCAGCGGGTATTTCGCAAATGTCGTCGGCGGACTCAGAATGACGTCACCGACCGCCTCGACGGCCGCTCGTTCGAACGTATCGATGAAACCGGTGAAGAGGCTTGCGACAACTATCAGCAGCGACACGGAAAGCGCGACTGCGGCAATACTCAAGAGGACAATTTTTCTCTTGCGCAAATATCGCAGCCACAAAAATAGTTTCAACATAGTATTGGTCGTCAGTACTTGCTCGTCAATATAATCCCGGGTTTTACGTGGTGTTTTATGTGTGGTCGAGCTCTAAGTTTTTGCAGGTCTCAGTAGGGGAAACAGCACCACGTCACGAATACTTTCGGCACCGGTAAGCACCATTATCAACCTGTCGATTCCTATCCCGAGTCCGCCGGCCGGAGGCATACCGTATTTCAACGCCGCTATAAAATCGTTGTCCATAGTCGCCATTGTCTCTTGTTGTCCGCGAAGCTGGATATGGAAGTTTTCTTCCTGTATTGCCGGATCGTTCAATTCGGTATAGGCGTTTGCCAGTTCCATTCTGCCGATAAATAATTCAAAACGTTCGGCGTATTTAGGATCGTCTTTCTTACGTTTAGTTAAGGGACACAACTGGGCCGGATAATCTATCACAAAAGTCGGATTGACGAGATTATTCTCAACTGTAGTCTCAAAAACTTCGCTGACGACTACCACGTCGTCCATCTGAGCTTCGTCCAGTTCGAACTGCCTGGCTTTTGCTCTGACGGCCTCTATGTCATCGATGTCACAACCACCGTATTCTTTGAGCAGGTCTGCGTATTTGGCCCGCCGCCAGGGCCGGGAGAAATCAATCGTGAGCTCGCCGAACTGGATTTGTTTTCCGCTGCCGTGTTTTTCCAGGCAGAGCGACATGACTTCCTCGGTCAGATCCATCATCACGTTGTAATCGGCGTACGCCTGGTACACTTCTATCATGGTGAATTCCGGATTGTGCTGCCGGCTGAGTCCTTCGTTGCGGAAATTCCGGTTTATCTCGAATACCTTTTCCATGCCGCCGACGAGCAGTCTTTTTAAAAACAGCTCCGGCGAAATCCGCAGGAACAAATCCATATCCAGACTGTTATGATGCGTGATAAAAGGCTTGGCCGCAGCTCCGCCGGCGATAGTTTGCATCATCGGCGTCTCTACTTCCAAAAAGTCTCTGGACGTGAGAAAATCGCGAATCGTAGTAACGATTGCGCTTCGTTTCTTGAATCGCTCCATCACTTCGGGATTGGCCCACAAGTCCACGTATCTCTGCCTGTACCGCTGGTCGATATCGGCCAGGCCGTGAAATTTCTCCGGCGGGGGCAGCAGGCATTTGCTCAGTAGCACGACCTGGTCGGCCCAGATTGTGATCTCGCCGGTTTTGGTCTTGCCCAGTTGGCCGGCCGCGCCGATGATATCACCGAGCTCAAGCAACTTAGCCAATTGCCACTGCTCGCCCAGCAGCTTCTTGCTCAATCCGACCTGAATGGTGCCGCTGCGGTCGCGTAACGTCATGAAAATCAGCTTGCCGATGTCTCTGAGAAGTACGATTCTGCCGGCACAATTCGCCTTTTGTGTCGCGTCGTCGTCTTTAAATCTACTTTTAACATCTTCAGCCCGCTCAGCGGATTCGTATCGATCGCCGTAAGGCTCGGTGCCCAACTCTTTGATCCGAGACAGCTTTTCCTGTCTTTGCCGTTCAAACTTACTTACATCTTCTGCCTTTGACAAATTAATACACCCGTAAAAAATGAAAAGTTATCGCTACGGAAGTCAGTTAACCGCCTGGGCCTGCATGAGCGTTTCATCTTGAATTAGTTTGCTCTGAACAATCAGCAGGCCGACCGCCAATTGCGGATCGGCGGCGAGAGTTTCCTCGATTGTTCGCTTTTTAAAGTCATCGCCGTTGCTTTCATGGTTGGCTTTGAAGAGCACGTCGTTGTCCCTCTGCACCTCGATCATTTTTTTGGTTTCATCGCTTCTCAATTCGACCTTAACGTGCGGTGTAACGCCCCAGTCTTTCCGGCCGAGTTTTTCCATTGCGTCCTTGCTTTCGACTCTTTGGCCGGAAGGCAAATGGTAATACGCCATTGTATATTTCAACTGCGCACCGCCGCCGAGATAACCTGTTATCCCCTGCACACTGCCTTTGCCGTGAGTCCTTGTTCCCACCAGTATCGCTCTATTGTATTTCGGGTCTGCCAATGCCCCGGCCACAATTTCAGAAGCGCTGGCCGAGTTGGAATTGATTAATATAACGAGCGGGTAGTTCGGATGCGTTCCCCTCTTGCGTGCAGTTTCGTAGATCGGAATTCTGCCAAAGCCGGATTGCCTTTTGACTATCACTCCTTCTTTGATGAATTTATCAACCACGTCGACCGCGCTATCTAAAAGCCCGCCGGTGTTGAAGCGCAGGTCCAGGATCAGCCCCCGTAATCCTTGCGATTCAAGGTCGATCAATACTTTTTCAAGCCTCGAGGCTGTGTCGGAGGAAAAACTCGTAAGGCGTACAAAGCCGACTTTGTTTTTCTCATCGATCATGTGCAGCCATTTACCCCGATTGGTTCTTTGCCAGCCGCGAACCGTCGGGACGGTTATCGTGCCCCTGGTTATGACTACGTCAAAAATTTTATCCTCGGCCTCATTGTCATAGTTCGGACGTCTTACTTTCAATTTTACTTTAGTTCCCGCCGGCCCCTTTATTTTTTTTGCCGCACAGAAGAGCGACATATCCTTTGTTGCAATCCCGTCCACCTCCTCTATTACGTCTCCCGCATCGAGATTAGAGTTGAATGCCGGGGTGTCGAGCAGGAGGCTCGATACCGTCAGCAGCCCTTTTGGTTTTGATATCTCGATTCCAATACCCGTAAATTCACTGGTCATCATCTGTTCGAAATCCTGCACCTGCTTGGGCCAGACGATAACCGTATAAGGGTCAAGCGTAGACAGCGCAGCCTCGACAAATTGTGTGATAAGCAGCGCCCGGGGCAGGTTCGATGTAGATTTGTTCAGTTTGAGGACCTTTTCAAAAATCTCAAAAAACTTTTTCTTGCTGAGCCGTGTGGGGCCGTCTGAGTCGGATTTGGCTTCGTCCAGCAATGCCGTTAGAGACGACGACCAGGCGGCAAGCTTTGCGGGCTCCAAATTGCCCTTTATCTCGCTTAGGCTGCCTTTAACGCCATTTTCTGAGTCATCGTTAAGCCGGGACGATGTCGATATAACCTCTGCCAGCAGTTTGCAGCGTTCGATTGCTTTTTCAGCCATTTCGTTGTAATTGATAATGCTGACGTAATTAGAATTCAGGAAATTAATCGCCAGAACGAACAGCTCTTCCCTCACACCCTGAAAACGTTCCTCGCTGGTCTCACAGGGGCTGTCTTCGAAAGCGACTGCTATAGTGGCCTTATCAAGAAGCTGCTGGGCGTAATCCGAATATCCCTCATTATTCGGATCGATTGCCACAAGCCATCCGTAGCAATTTGTGTACGCCTCGAGCCATTTGCCTTCAACCTCGAGCCGGGCGGCCTTGTCTATCGCTTTTTGCATTACCTCTTTTACAAACGAATCAGACAGGAGCTGCTTTTTTTGGGTCTCGTCTGCGAATTCACTGGTCTTGGCAATGGCTGAGAGTATCGAAGCGATATCTTCCACCGAGTTTGCATCGTTCGCGTCGTTGGCATCCGGCGGTACCTGAAATTTTTCGAGCTCCGCGAGGGCCTCTTTATACGCGGTTTCTTGTGCGGACTGGCGGTGTTGGCTGATGCTCTTGTATTGGTCGACAACCCCTAAAAGCCGGGAAGTGGGTGTGTCGAGTTGAGCCGGATCATTACTGCCGGTTTGTTTTATCAGTCTGTCGGCGGCCTCGAATTTACCCTCGTAAATCAGATTATAAGCTTGCCCGATAACACCGGATTCGGCTGAAACAGATCCGGCGGCTTCACTTGTGGGGACGGTGGTCGATAATACTATCGTTAACAGCCAGACTAATCGTATCAAATTGCGTGTCATGTATTTTGTGTCTTGCATTTCGTTTTAGATCCAAAATTCAATGTCGAAATTCGAAACTTTCATGCCTCCAATCCCTAAAAATCCCTTTTGCAGGTGGTTTGAAAATCGACCCTCAGGCCCTGTTTCGGATTTCATGGTTCATGTTTGTTTCATATGCACTCAGCCGCTTTTCCTGCGCAACCGAGAACGTGCAGCTTGTGCTTGACCATTTCTTTAATCGCTTCTCTGCCCGGCCCGAGGTACTTGCGCGGATCAAATTCCGCGGGCGTTTCCGCGAAGACCTGCCTGATTTTGGCGGTCAGGGCGAGTCGCAGGTCCGTATCTATGTTGACTTTGCAGACTGCCATCTTTGCCGCTTCGCTCACGGCTTGTTCCGGAACACCCATTGCGTTTGGCATATTGCCGCCATACTTGTTAATCAGATCCACGAACTCCTTCAGCACGCTGCTCGAACCGTGCATCACCAGTGGAAATCCGGGTAGTTTGTCGGCGATCTGCTGGATTACATCGAAGGCCAGTTTTGGTTCCTTTTTAAACTTATATGCCCCGTGGCTCGTCCCTATAGCGACGGCCAGAGAATCAACGCCGGTTTTCGCTACAAACTCCTCGACCTGGTTCGGGTCGGCCAGATGTTGGCTGATGTCATCTTGGTCCACGCCGACAACGTCCTCTTCGATACCGCCCAACTGGCCTAACTCGGCTTCGACAACTACATCTCGGGCATGGGCGTACTCGACTACCTTCTTGGTTTCCCTGATATTCTCCTCGAAAGGCTTGCTCGATGCGTCTATCATCACCGATGTAAAACCATCGTCGACGAATTCCTTGCAGGTCTCGAAGGTATCGCCGTGATCGAGGTTTATCGCGACGGGAATATCCGGATTTTCCTCAACGACCACATTGATAATTGCCTTGAGATAGCTGTTTTTTGCGTATTTGCGAGCGCCTCTGGAGATCTGCAGGATCAGCGGGGCCTTTTCTTCAGCCACAGCGGTAATAATGCCCTGCGTGATTTCCATATTATTTACATTGAAAGCGCCTATTGCGTAGCCGTTCTTGTAAGCCATCTCAAACATTTTTTTGGTATTCACCAATGCCATACTATTCTCCTTACAAATTAGTTATCTACCGGAATTCCGCCCTTGAATAAAGGTCCAATCCGATTAGTCGAGGAAATCAAAAAACGGATTCCCTTAAATAATACATGTTCCACTTAAATTATACAAGTTTTTTCATACCTTGACAATCAACTATCAATAGCCTGCCGAGCTGTCCAAACCGATGAATTTTTTTTCACCGATCGACAGCCCCGGCACGCCTTGAGGCCATAGACTAAAGGTAATAGAATGCCTGTCCAGCGATTCGTCCGCACTAAACGTCAGGCCCCAGTACAGCCTGTGGTATTGCCTAATCAGGGTTATATCACTTCGTATCATTGCCTCGTAGTCAAAATCGAACTGCTGCGAATAAACTACAGTATACCGCGGGTCAAGTGCATAAGTAACCGCGAAAGTAAAGGCGTTTGACCCGTACTCACCGTGGCCGTTGTCAAGCCGCCTTAAATACCTGCTTCCTATATAATATTGAAGATTAGGCCATCTAAGGTGCGAAAAACCGACATTAAGTTGCTGCACGACCCCGCTTTGCATGTCAAAGTTCATATCGGACAACACAGCCGTGGTGTCGCTCAGAAGCCAGCTATAGTCGGCGCCGAAATAATTTCGCCTCGGACCGAATAAATCCGTGCCGCGCCTGTCTTGCAATGGAATCGACCGGCTGAATGTATTTATCGGTGGAATAAACGGTTTATTCCAGATAAATTTATCCGGCCCGGCCGAAGCGTCGCCGGGATTATCTACCCATGTAACGTCCATATCCAGCCGCATCCAGTCAACATTTCGTTGTTTTTCACCTAAACCGCGTTTTGTTTGAAGGCGTTGTGAAATACCTACGTTCAAAGTATCTCTCTGTTCGATAACCGGGTCTTCCTGGGTATAACTAACGGCCGTTATATACGGCTTTATTAGGTGTCGAAACTGGTTTAAATCCCAAAGTTCTGACCGAACGTTCGGATAAATTTTCCAGTACGGCTGTGTTGAAGCACGAATTCCGGTCTCCGCAAACCAGACCTTTTCCTGCCCCTCGGCTACTGAGCCGTCAATCTCTTTATAGAAACCTAATCCATCTTCATAAGCTACGGTCCCGGCCACGAAAGGCACGAATTTTGCCTTGCCGACCGCTATCGGCATATCAATCTCGTTTCGCGTCGTAGCGAACGAAAAGAACTGCTCCGAGCCGTGAGTTTTATAGGACGAGGAGTAAAGTTGACGCAGCCTGCTGACCTGAGTATCGCTGTAGAATGTGAGTCTATCGTCGAAAAACGACTGACCTGTCCAGTGGAATTCGGCGGTGGGCAATTCTTCCAGCTTATTTACAAAATCATTTATTCGGGCCTTGCCCAAAAAAGAAAGGCCCCAGTTGTCCTCAATACGCTTCATATGAACAAGCGTTTCCTGTTCCTTGCCGACGTTGAACTCGCTTCGGTAAAAACTCTCTAAAAAGTTCTTATCGGACGCATAGCTGACCTCAGTGGTAAGCTGCCAATTGTAGGGCAAAAATTGCCTGTGCTGCCAATGGAATCGTCCGCGGAGTTCTTGTTCCGGCTCAAGATTCTTTCGTGTTCTACCGAGCCGGTCCTCGCCGGTATCGTGAATCACGTAACCTAAAATCCTGCCGAAATAGTTCTCTCTTGCGTATCGAGTCTCTATTCCGCCCCCGAAGCCGCGTTTGCCGTAATAATCCAGCGCCAGGGTGCTGTCCGTACCTTCCGGTTCCTGAAGGCCCAGCAGCCGGGCCAGGTACCATCGTGTCTCAACCATCGCTCCCCAGTCGCTGTCGTACCCGAAACGGACGCTTTTAATCGGAACATCAGGTCTTTGCAGATTACTCCGCACGAAAGGCCAGTGGAAAATGGTCGTATCGTACACCTTCAATCGCACGTCACGCATCTGTGCATCGTAGCTGCTTTTGGAAGTCCCGCCCTGCTGCTCGTCGGTAGGCGTCGTATCGGTGATTTTTACGTTGGAAGCGTTAAACGAAATCTGAGGCAGATAAAACTCACTGGTCGTTAGAGTTATATCGTCGGCGGCAAATTCATTTTCCGCTGTCTGACGGAGCTTTGCCGCTCTGACGTATATCGGAATTCCTTCAGCGGGATCGAAATTTCTCATCACCGCATTTATCGCAATCGCCTTTTTCCTCTCGAAATCATAGTATATCTCGTCGGCACGAATCGTTCTCTGGCCTTTTGTCATCACAATGTTGCCGGACATATAGATTGCCTGCATACCGGCCGGCCTGTCTTCGGTTCCGCTTTTGCCCTCGTTCGGGTCGGATTGTTCCCCGGATAAGAATATAACCGCGTTGTCGGCCTGCAGTTCCAGCAGCCCGCCCTTTTCATCCTGCTTCTGACTGAGATAGAACCGGCCTGTTATGGTTCCAATTTTCTCCTTGTCGTCCCACTGGACCTTTATATTTTCCCCTCCCGCAGGCGATAAAACAGGCGGATACCTGAAGCCCGGCTTCTTTCCCTGCGGCTCGGCGGCCTCTTCGGCCGGTTCTTCCAGCGAAATTTTCTCTATCTGCAATTCGGGCTCCCGCGGCTCGGCCGCGGCTTTGTCGCCTTCTGCGGACCATCCCGATCCTGGCGATATCAACACCGAAACCAGTAGAACTGTAATTAGTTGTATGTTCTTACGCATATTCATAAGTCGGCATAGTCGAGTTATCGTACAAGACGCACTGCGCATTAACGCATGACGAGATTATAGCCTGCTATCCCTGCAAATCCAGAAAAAAGCTCCGCCGTTATCCTGATGACTTGATTTATCTGCGAGTTTGTTGTAAAAGGTCGCCCATGGCAAAGAAAGAGTATTCGCAGTACCAGAGGTCAGTGATATCGGGGTATTACGACAACCTCGATACGATAATGCTCGGCAAGCTCGGCGAGCTGGTAACCGAACTTTATTTGGCCGACTCGAAGGCCAAAAAAGACCGGCTCTGGCAACGGGCTCACAAGGCAATGGCAAAGCTGAAAATCCCTCCGGCCATCATCGAGCATATCATGCAAAAAAAAGATGTGGAAATTTTAGCCAAAAACCTCCAGGACTGGCTGGGCGGGAAAAATAAAGGGAAAAAATGAAAGACCAATCTTTCGCTTTTCCCCTTTTAAGTCTGTAATCATTTAATGTAACTGACTGTCACCCTAACGTGCCAGTCTCGCGATTTGCTCTGCGTCCAGTGCCTGATTGTATATGCGTACATCGTCGATCAGGCCCGAGAAGAAAGTGGCCTTGTTGATACCCTCTCCAACACCTATGAAAAGACCACCATCCAAAGCTACACCACCTACAAGATCGCTATCCTCGGCAACCTTGACTCCATCCACGTACAAGTATCTATGTAATCCCTTCAAGTCGAACATAAGGCCTACGTGATGCCACCGGCCATCAGTGATGACCGCATCAGAAATCAATGGAGAGAATGGAGGATGCATTAATCTTGTCATCAGCCTGCCATGAGATGGATCGGCTCCAATCCATAGCTGGCTAAAACCCGAACTATCATTCTGCGAGATAATAGCTCTCCCAAGTTCAGTTCCTTTAATCCAGGCAAAAACGCAGAAGGATCCGGCGGCTGGATCTAATATGAAGGGAGTACTTAGATAATCATTCTCTCCGTTAAGAGCCAGAGCGCCATCAATTCTACCATTGGTGGATTGCCAGAGCGGATTTCCATGAAGCACGGCGTTCTTGTCCCCTGCGCTATCATAAGCTATGCCGCCTTCCGTTTCGTCCAACTTCCAATGGTGGATCAACCAATTATCCTCAAACAAATGCTCAGCGAGGATGATGAGATCCTGGACATCAACTACGCCATCGCCCCAGGGCATGGGACCGATGTCACATAATTGATTATCCGTACCCCAATTATTAACGATGATGCACATGTCAGCAGCGTCGACAATGCCGTCGCCGTTGAGGTCAACGACCGGATCGATTGACACCTGCCATAGGTCTAAACTACCCACTCCACCGGCGCGCAAAGACATAAAGTACAAGACTGAGCCATCGGGTAAAAGGCACGGAGAACTGTCAACATGTGGGGTGTTGACTTCCGTACCTAGATTGACAGGATTCGCCCAGTCGTCATCCTTTGTTGCTCGTCTCGCCACCCAAATGTCCTCACCACCTAAGCCGCCTGGTCGATTGGAGCTAAAAAAGAGCATCCGGCCGTCGGACGAGACGTGCGGTGCACCGTCGTATCTCGACGTGTTGACGATTGGCCCAAGATTCTCAGGCGCGCCCCAAAGGTCGGAAACACTGGGCCGCGTAGTCATCCAGATGTCGGATTGACCCTGGCCACCCGGCCGGTTGGAGCTAAAGAGGAGCGTCAGGCCATCATCCGAAACGTCCAGTCTCTCGTCGTATCTCGACGTGTTGATAACTGGCCCAAGGTTTAATGGTGCAGTCCAGGGATCGGAAACGGTTGGCCGCTTCGTCAGCCAGATATCCGTAAAAACACCATCCCCCCCGGGCCGAAAGGAGCTAAAATAGAGCGACAGGCCATCAGCAGATATGCTCGACACACCATCCCAATCTGAACTGTTGACCGTCGGCCCCAGATTGACCGGAATTCCCCAGTCATCCTCCATCGTTGCCCGTGTCGAAACCCATATGTCAGCCTCGCCATAGCCGCCGGGCCGATCGGAGGTAAGAAAGAGCGACAGGCCGTCTGCCGAGATGTCGTCCACGCCTTCGGCAGCCGTGCTGTTGACAGTCGGCCCAAGATTAATGGGAGTGCCGAAGATGAAATCCGCCTCTGCAACCTCCATAGCCATACCCAATGCCAAAACCAAGATGAGAATAATGGTCTTATTCATCTTAATACTCTTTCATAACTTGATAGAAATTACATGCCGGATACTGTGCGTTGTTTTAGCGGCTTGCGGTTCTTCTGAAAAAACATCTTGATCTAATGCCATTTTGGCCTCCTCCTACAAAAAGCCTGTTAGATGTAAATATTATAACATTTTATCCACCCCATGCAAGAAAAAAGTCTCGAAGGACGAGACCATACATGTTTAGAAAGGATTCACAGGATTGAAGAAGGTAAAAGAATGTTCAATACAAGCCCTACTATCTGTATTTCGAAAAAAGAAGTGTTCTGTGAACGATTCCAAATAATAAGGGCTGACAATTTACATAAGCTGTCAGCCCTTTAACAATATTGGGTGTTTTGTTTCTTTTCTAAAATAGCGCTCTACATACAATATGCAACTTATTCAACAGGTTCGACCGGTGGATATTCTTCGAACAGATGGTCAGCAAGTACGATGAGGTCCTGAACGTCGACGACTCCGTCACCCCAGGGCATTGGGCCTATGTCACACAACGGCTCGTCCATGCCCCAGTAGCCAATCATTATGCACATGTCGGCAGAGTCGACAATGCCGTCGCCGTTGAGGTCGACGACCGGATCGATTGACACCTGCCAGTGGTCGTAGCTGCCAAGCCCGCCGGGGAGCTCTTCGGTGTTGAAGTAAAGGGTCCTTCCGTCAGCCGAGATCTTTGGATAGGCTTCAGCGACCGAGCTGTTGACCGTGTCACCCATATTGACCGGCTGTCCCCAGGGATCTGAGGGAGTAGCGCGGGTCGTATACCACAAATCTTGATTGCCAGACCGATTAGACGAAAAGAACAGCATAAGACCATCGGTCGACATGCTGGCCTGAACATCGAAGTCCGAAGTGTTGATTGGCGGGCCCAGATTTTCAGGCTCTCCCCACGGCTCATCGATTGTTGCCCGTGTCGCAATCCATATGTCGCCCATTCCATAACCGCCTTCCCGTCCCGAGTCGAAAAACAGCGATAGGCCGTCGGGCGAGATACTGGGAGAAAGATCGGGAGTTAGACTGTTGAAAGTCGGACCAAGATTAACCGGCTCGCCCCAGTCGGCATCTTTAGTTGCCCGTGTTGTGACCCATATGTCCCACTCACCGGACTTGAAGATCTCGAAGTAGAGCGAAAGACCGTCTGGCGAAATACAGGGAGCAGATTCCCAATCTCCACTGTTGACAACAGGCCCGAGGTTCTCCGGTTCTTGCCACGGGTCGTTTGTCGTGGGGCGTGTAACTACCCATAGATCATACGTGTTATGCCCATAGCTCCCGGAACGGTTGGAGCTGAAGTAGAGCGATAGTCCGTCTGCCGACGGACACGCGCCATAATCGCCGGCCGTGCTGTTGACAGGCACCCCAGGATTGACGGGCTCACTAAATGTGAAATCCGCGTTCGCAATCTCTGTAACCAGGCACAATAACACAATCAATACGAGTGAAATTGTCTTTTTCATTTTTCTATCCTTTCAAAAATTTTATATTTTCACACCGTGCACCATACACAGCTTTTTTGCTAAAGAATCAACTTTTCGAACTAATCGGCTCTACTCTTAACAACGGAAAGAACGGGGGCAACCGAAGGATTTTCTTGAGATTTTTTTGTGAATTTGTTAAAATTAACCTAACACTTTTGATTTCAGGAGGTTAGTAAGGATTTGTGTGCGACGCGAGCGACAAAACTCAGCAATTGGTTCTCCTTGCCAAAGGCGGTGATGAATCTGCTTTGGAACGTTTATATCGTGTGTACGGCGAGAGAGTAAGGTGGATGGTACGCTTTCGTATGGGCAAAAAGCTTCGTTCCAGGCTGGAATCAATGGACCTCGTCCAGGATGTCTTTATTCACGCCTTCGGAGGTTTAGAAGATTTCACCTATAAAAATGAGGGTGACTTCGTACGATGGTTATCAAAGATAACCCAAAACGCACTTCACGACAACCTGGATAAACTACACGCCGCAAAACGTGACATTCGCAAAGAGATTCGCCTCGGCAGTCATAATTCGGCTACTGACGGTGTACTCCGGCAAGTTCAGGGAAACCTTGATGCTGCGACGCCAAGTGTGATAATGTCGAAGCGAGAGGATTTGTCTAAACTTGAAAAAGCGATAGACGAATTGAAACCTGAGTACAGGAACATTGTTGTCCTGAGCAAGATCGAAGGGCTTTCGTACAAAGAGATTGGCAAGAGATTAGGTAAGAGTCCCGATGCTGTGAGAATGCTTATGCCGAGTGCGATGGCGGAGCTGACGACTGTTTTCATGAGGATCTGATGGCGGGAAATGCCGACGACAATCAGAAAGATATTGTCAAAGAAGCCGTGCGGCAGTTCGTGGATGCATCTCTGCGAGGAGAGAAGCCTGATTTAGATGAATTCGTCACTCAGTATCCCGGATTAGAAAGCCAGATCCGCAGGGGCATAAAGGAACTGCATAAAATCAACAACTTGTTCGATTCTCTCGTAAAAGCCGACCAGAGCGACTTTGAAGATATAACGGATGAGCACGATCTTGTAGGTAAGAAAGTCGGCGTTTTTGAAATAGAAAAGATAATCGGCCGCGGGGGAATGGGAGTGGTCTATTTAGCTCGTGACAGCAAGCTCAAGCGTTCCGTCGCCGTTAAAAGTATTCCTGCCGCTCTTGCGGGCAATTCAACCGCCCGGATGCGTTTCAAACGAGAGGCCGAACTTTTGGCCTCATTGAATCATCCGAATATCGCCGTAATTCACGAGATTGTCGAAGAAAATAAGTCCGGCTACTTGATTCTCGAACATGTTGAAGGCAAAACGCTCACCGAGCGCATAGCCCATGAATCCCTCAAATTGGAAGAGGCCCTTTCAATCGGCCGGCAAGTCGCCGAGGCCATCTCAGCGGCCCACAAAAAGGGTGTCATACATCGGGACCTCAAGCCGGGCAATATAAAGATTACACCTGACGGCCAGGTAAAGGTGCTGGACTTCGGCTTAGCCAAGGCAACTGTAACCGAAGGCGGGAGCAGCAAGGTTATCGACACTCAACCCGGCCACATAATCGGCACGCCGGCTTACATGTCTCCGGAACAGGCCCGCGGTCAGCCGATTGATAAGCGCAGCGACATCTGGTCGTTCGGCTGCGTATTATATGAGATGCTGACCGGTAAGGTCCTGTTCGAAGGCGACACGGCCTCCGACACGCTGGCCAATATCCTGAAAACAGAACCCGACTTTGAACCGCTGCCGGAAAGCACGCCGCCGAACATTCGAGTGCTGTTGCGTCGATGCCTCCAGAAGGATCCCATACATCGCCTTCATGACATTGCGGATGCGCGTATCGAGATCAGCGAGACTCAGTCGGGCACTTTAGAGGCGTTTGCTGTACAGGCCGAAACGGGTGCATCCCCTCGATTGTTCCGACGTAACGTCATTCTTGTCGCTTTGGCGTGTTTGATTGCGGGGATGCTCATTACCGGTGCTATTCTTATGAGTCTTGTCCGGCCCGCCCCTCCCGGACCACCGGTCGTCTCACGGCTTTCGATCCCCATACCGGCAGACAAGCCACTTTTGTTAAATACCACTCCAGCTTGTTCTCTGGCTATATCGCCAGACGGATCCCGCCTTGTTTATGTCGGTCGAGGAGATAATGGAGTCCGTCAGCTCTATGTGCGGTCCCTCAATGAGCTGGAGATCAAACCCATCCCCGGAACGGAGGACGCCCGCAACCCGTTCTTCTCACCTGATGGCCAGTGGGTGGGTTTCTTCACGAATGAGAAGAAGCAATTGAAAAAGGTCACCCTTACCGGAGGGGAGCCTTTGATACTGATCAAAGACTTACCATTTAGTGGCTCAGCGTTTGGGAGCTGGGCTGAGGACGACACCATCGTCTTGAGCGCTTTCGGCGGTAAACGTGGTCTCCATCGAATATCAGAGAACGAAGGGACCTTGGAAAGCTTATTGCCACCGGATATCGAGGTCAAAGGGATCCGTTACCCGCAGGTCTTGCCTGGCAGCAATGCGATCCTTTACACCCGGCGCCTTATTCGCGGCGACTCGCGTATCGAGGTATTTTTCCCGAGCACCGGCAAGCACGAAATCGTGCTTAAGGATGCCGTATGCGGGAAATATCTAAGGTCGGGGCACCTCATTTTTGTGAGAGACAACGTCCTCATGGGAGTCCCGTTTGATGTCAAACGACGCAAGGTCACGGGGCCTGTTGTCTCTTTAATCGCCGATGTTGAATTTGACTGGGACTACAGTACGCCCCAGATTGCGGTTTCCTGGAAGGGTACCGTTGTCTATGTCCTGGAATCGACACCAAGTGAAGAGGAAGTTTTCTGGGTGGACCGTCAGGGTCGCCCCCAATCCCTGGCCGTTCCTGCGCTACCGTTATTTGGGACCGTTCGCCTGTCGCCTGACGAGCGGCAAATCGCGTTAACGCTTAGAGCCCCCAAGGGATTCTCCCCTCAAATACACCTATTTGATGTAGCCCGTGGTGAAAAATACCTTCTGACGACAGAAGGTCACAGCTATTATCCCCGGTGGTCTCCGGATGGCTCGAAGATTGCTTTCTGGTCCAAAAGGGCTCAGGGGAACGGCGTGTATTGCAAGACTGTAGGCGGCAGCGATCCACCGGAACTACTGGCCAGTGAACTATTCCCAGGCTCCTTTTTGTGGCCCGGATCGTGGTCATCTGACGGAAAGAGCCTGGTTTGTCTGGTACGTCCGGACCCCAATTCGGCTAATGATCTTTGGATTCTTCCGGTGGAGGGTGAGCGCACACCACGACCTCTGCGCATCACAAAGCCTAATGAGTCCAATCCGAGGTTCTCGCCTGATGGACGATGGCTGGCCTATGTGTCCGATGAGTCCGGTGTGAATGAAGTATACCTGATGACTTATCCCGATCTTGGACATATATTTCCGGTTTCGAGCGGTGGTGGCAGGCTGCCGATCTGGTCACGCGATGCATCCGAATTATATTACAAAGACGGTGAAGGGATGATGGCCGTTCAAATTGGATCGGACCCGAATACGCCTGTGGGTCCACCGGAGCGTCTGTTTCTCTTTGCAGATCTAAACTTTGAGGCCGGAGTCTACGGGCCGGTCTCTGATGTATCCAAGGACGGCAGATTTCTCGTGAACAAAAAGGTGACTGACGAAACGCCTGGACGCAAATTGATCTGTATCCAAAACTGGTTCGAGGAATTGAAACAGCTCGCACCGACACTAAAGTGAGAGTAACAAACGTAAAGGCGAGGATGATAATCATTTCTATCTTATTGTAACTGATCCGGTATGGAACCCCTTACGCGACCACCTGCGTTTTAAGAACCTCGTCGAGCCGAACAAATAATCCAATATGTCAGCAATACCCTGCTGTTAAAATCCCATCAGGATTTGTTTGGTTCCGTCGAAAACCAGAACCTTGTCCTTCAGCGTTCTGCTTAGGAAATTGGTTTTTGCTTTGGGGTGGTTTTGGGGGTATACTTTAAACTTGCTCCGGCAGGGCTGGGGAAAAGGGCTTTTTTTTGGATTTTTCGATTAACAAAGCGCTGCCGACAAACGACTTACTACAATGGAGGTAACTATGGCAGAAGAATATTCGGTTTCGGCAAAGGTTTATCCGACCGCCGAGCATGGCAAGCTCAGCATCCTCGATATGCTTGAATACTTCGAAAAGCACGGAGCGCTGCGTGTATCCGACCTGCATATCAAGATCGGCACACCGCCGGCCTATCGCATCGACGGGAACCTGGTGAAACTCAAGGGCCCTGTGGTAACGGCCGATATGGCAAAGCAGCTCATCTACCCTATTTTGAGTAAAGAGAATCTGGCCAAGCTCCACAACAACTACAGCGTGGACTGCTCCTACCGGCTGGGAACACTTCAGTTCAGAATAAACGTCTTTCTGGAAAACGACGGCCTTGCCGGGGCGATACGCGCGCTGTCGATGGATATCCCGAAAGTCGAGGACATCGGATTTCCAAATGACGTCTGGCATGACATCATCAATCGCAAACACGGACTGGTTCTTCTGACCGGCATCACGGGCGCAGGCAAATCGACAACCATTGCCGCGATGATCGATCGAATCAGCGAAAAAAGCGCCTGCCGGATTATGAGCGTGGAAGACCCTATCGAGTACCTCTTTCCGCAAAAGTACTCGATGACCTCGCAGCGTGAGGTCGGGCGTGACGTCAAATCCTTTCATCAGGGGCTCAGAGAGATGCTCCGGCAGGACCCTGACGTTATCTTTGTCGGCGAGATGCGGGATGCCGAGACGATATCGATGACGCTGATGGCCGCCGAGACCGGGCATCTTGTATTCTCCACGCTGCATACGCGAGATGCGGTCGGTACCATTACACGCATCCTGGATTATTTCGAGGCCGGCCGGCAGGTCGAGGTGCGAAACCAGCTCTCGCTGGGACTGGCCTATATAATCAGCCAGAAACTCGTGCCGAAAAAAGATGCGAGCGGAAGAATCGTGGCGATGGAAATACTCAACAATAATTACGCCTGCGCGAACCTGATACGCACCGGAAAGGTCGAGCAAATGTACTCGCAGTTGCAGACAAAAACTCGAGACAGGCCGGATGAAAAAATGATTACGTTGGAAAAGCATCTGGCAAGGCTTGTAAAGCAGGACAAGGTTGACCTGCTCGAAGCGAAAAAATGGGCCAACAATATCAAGAGCTTCGTTGACGCGATGCAGCAGAGTTAAGTTCGTGCCTCGTCCGGGCTCGGCATGAAGGGGCCGTCCGGCTCGCCTTGTTGTTGAGCTAAAACAAGGGGCACGCAGAGAAAAAACACAATACGATACATTTAATACAATTATATGACAATCCAGTTCAACTGCCCCAACTGCAATGCAGTGATCGCTTTTGAAGATAAATACTGCGGGAAACGGGCGATATGCACGACCTGCGGACAGAGGTTTATCATCCCTTCCGGCGACAGGGAAAAAACCAGAAAGGTCGAGGCCCCCCGGGAAAAGGCCCAGCCGCTGGGCGGCTTTTACAGGGCGGTATTTGTCGATAGTTTCAAGCTCTTCACGAACTCGCAAAACGTAACCGGCCTGGCGTTCATAATCACGGCGGTTTGCCTGAAGTTTTTCACGGCCCGTTTGAATTACACCATGACGATACCCGGCCGTTCGTTTGTTTTCGAGTTTCCATTGCCCTTCGGGTGGATTATCCATATATCGACGTGGGGGTTTCTGTTCTGGTATTACATGGAGATAATCTACTCCACCGCTTACGGTACGGAAAAGCTGCCGGAGGTGGTTGTGGGAGGATTCTACGGCTTGTTCTGGCGCATCGTTAAATCCGTGTACATATTTCTTATTATGCTGTTTGTGGTAGAGCTTCCATTCTTCGTTACGGCTTTAATATTAAGGCTGATGGAAGTCGAGTTGCCCGTGATTTTGTATATTCTGGTGTTTGCCGGGCTGTATCTTTTTCCAATAGCTATCCTGACCGCCGCGGTAGGCAAGGACCTTACGATGTTGAGACCCGATTATTTATTGATACCGATATTCAGGGCGTTTGGGCCTTATTTCGTTACGGCCTTGCTGCTCGGTGTCACTGTCGCTGTTCAGTTCTACGCCGGTCAGTATTCGGGCCAGTCTCCTGCGACGGCCGCAGGTCTTTTGCTGCTGAATCTCGTCGTGCAGGTCTTTGCCCTGGTTGCCATGCGAACCATCGGCTTGTTTTTCCGCCATTATAGCTGTATGCTGCCGTGGTGAACGGTACGGAAACTTTGAGGAATTTTCGTCCTCTATTCTGTATCGTGCGAGAAGAAAATACTATACGCTCGATAAGATGATATGACTATTCGGTTCAACTGCCCTAACTGTGACGAGCTGATTGCTTTTGCCGACAAATACCGCGGCAAGCAGGCGCGATGTACATCCTGCGGGCAGCGCTTTATCATTCCATCCGCTGGCAACGAAACGCCCAAAAAGATAGAGCCGCCCGCGGAAAAAGCCGAGCCGGAACCCGGTTTTTATCGTGCTGTATTTCTCGACAGCTTCAAATTATTTGTCAGACCTCAGAATGCAACGGGTCTGGTTTTTGTCGCCGCGGCGGTGTGCTTTAAGTTCTTTACAAGCCACACGGATTACTCATTCACGATGGGCATGTTCAGGGTTCAGGCCCCCATCGGCCTGATAGTGACGCTGTCGGCGTGGGGATGTCTGTTCTGGTACTATATGGAAATCATTCGCTCGACTGCTATCGACGCCGATGAGCTGCCGGAAGTTTATATGGGCGGGTTTTTCGGCTTTATCTGGAATGTTATCAAGTCTTTGGCCATTTTTGCGCTCGGGATGATTATTGTGCTGCTTCCCAGCGCTATTTTCATCTCGATATCGAGAAGTACCGGCTTTGTTGTGCATATATTGAGTATGGTTGGATTGTTTGCTTTTCCTATGGCAATTCTGACCGTCTCGGCCTGCGGGGATATCTCGCTGGTATTGAAGCCGGTTTATATTTTCAAACCCGTCGCCAGGGCCTTTTGGCCTTATTTCGTTGCTGCGGGCCTGTTCTTATTGGCGTGGGAGCTGCAATTAAGAACCATCGGCTACGGCCGGCTTATAGGAAGCGGCACTCTCGTTATAGGATTACACCTGCTGGCCAATCTCGCCGTCCAGGCACTGGCCATAATCACGATGCGCTCGATAGGCCTGTTCTACCGCCACTATAGCTGCTATTTCCCGTGGTAGGGCCTTAACAGAAAGTGTCAAGATAAAAATCAAAGTGCAAAAAGATGCGTTAGTGTCATCCTGAGGCAAAGCCGAAGGATCTCGGCGTTTACGATGTCGCAGAAGGGTAGCGGTTGAATGTGTCCCTGCGTCGTTTAGATTATTCGCTTCACTGCGTTTTCACTAAGGGACGCCTTGCGGTGCGCTCAGAATGACAATTTGATTCAAATGCCTTCAAAATAAAAACTTGTGAACGCTCTTGCATTCAAACCGGTCAGTTTGAATCAATAATCGTAGTAGTTAACACCCTCGCTGTCGGTGCCGGTCCAGTTCAAAACGATCTCGGCGGTCTCTTTTTTGTACAGCCATCCGCTGGATGTCCCGTCCACCGCAGCCGAAAAGAGGGTCGCCTCGGCAACGTAGGCGATGGTTGAGAGCTTGTTAAACGGATTCGGCGGGATTTTCTTTATATAAGGCCCATAGAGGAACGGGTCCGTAGGAACAGTGCTGGGTGATGCTAATCCAGTCACTGTTGTAGTTGCCGTTAATTGTAGAACCACTGTTGCAATATCGGTACCTGCACCATTAATATATCCAGGCGGATATCCATTGTGATGCAATTTGTACATTTCGATTTGATTTCGCATGGTCATCAGATCGCTCTTGGCGGTCGATTCCCTTGCTTGTACTACATTACCCTGGAAGGTAGGCAGAACTATCGCGGCAAGTATTCCCAGTATGGTTACAACTATTATTAATTCAACGAGTGTAAAAGCCTTGTTTCTCATGTTTCCCATCCTCATTATTATTCAAAATCCGCTCAAATTGGGTATATAGGATATCGGCTAATATGAAGTCTGACTTTGCCGGACAATCTGGATTTTTCCGGGTAGAAAGTTGGGCGGGAATTCTGGTTCCTGTAAAAAAGTGATGAAGAAGCATCGTTTTGACCGATAATATCCTTGACAGGTGCCCCACAAAGTGGGGGTAAGAATCGTTTTATTTATTTTTTCTTGAAGGGGTAAAATTATGGAAGGCACAAGAAAATGGAAAAAGTTGATTTTATTGGTAATTTCATGTGCTACTACGTCAATTGTAATGTGTTCTTTGCCGTGTGTTGCACTAGAGGTTCCAACGCCACCAAACGAAACCGAGACGCTCAACATCGACTATACCATTAGCGAATCGGTTACTATAAACTCAGGAGGTACGGTGAATCTTTTGGATGGAGGTAAAGTTGGAGACCTAACAAAAGTAACAATTACAATTATTGATGGCGGTACACTCAATATTAAAGGAGGATTAGTGAATGGAGACATTGTTGCCAATTCGGGTGGAACAGTAAATATAAGCGGAGGTGATATTATTGGTAATAATTTCGGTTGGGATATAATATTATATCAAGGAGTAAACATAACAGTTTTCGGCCAGTACTTTAAACTGGATGATGTATATGAATATTATCCACCAAACATTATCAATGACGCAACTGCAGGTATTCATAAACTATCAGTTCAATATGTTGAAGGTTGGCCTATTACTGATCTCATGTTTTACTTATTCTATTCCAATATTCCTATTACTCTGGAAGAACCATCCACATCCATAGAGGTTCAGATTGACATAAAGCCCGGCAGTTATCCGAACAGCGTGAATATCAATGGAAATGGTGTTATCCCAGTTGCTGTTCTAGGAAGCGCCGATTTCGATGTAACTCAGATCGAATTATATGATGAAACTTTGCCACTTACTTTTAATGGTTTGGCTGTTCGCGTCAAAGGAAATGGACAACCGCAATGTTCTATTGATGATGTCAGCGGACCGGAAGGAGTTCCAGATGGATTCGATGATCTAGTCTGTCAATTTGTCGATGATACAGAACAATGGTTAGAAGGAGATGACATTGCAGAAATTACAGGTTTTCTGGTAGATGGGACTCCATTTGCTGGCAGTGATGAAATCACAGTTGTACCTTGAGTTTATCTTTAACTGTCGCTACATAAATACGTCAATAGTTCCTTAGACGTTTATAATATCAGGGGCTGCAGGTGTTATTCTTACAGCCCTTTGGCCTTTTTAAATCTGTGGATTTTTGCTGAAAATCCCTCTGCTTCGGTTAGGCTGGTTGTCATTCCCGCGCAGGCGGGAATCCAGTTTTTTCGCTCTGGACCCCTGCTTTTCGCAGGGGTGACATTGAGGCTCCTTACATTCCACAACAGGAACTAAATAATTTAGATTCCCGTTTTCGGGCCTGTTGCCAAAGACCTGACGTAACGATTGAGATTGCCACAGTCGCTCGACCCTAAGGGGCAAACTCCTTCGCAATGGCATTGGTGGGCTGTTTTCTTTTCTATGCATCCTGAGAACCATCTCAGGTGCCCGCAATGACACAAAAGTGCGATTTCGTTGGTCCTATAGTAATTCCTGCCGGTTTAGAGGGTTTGCTTACATGGAGATTGTGTTTGCTTTGGGCGTATTATTCTTTATGGTTTAGATAGGCAATTTTTTGCAAGGATGTCTTTTTCATCACAGGGATAAGGGCTGAAACCCTTACGACCTCCTCCGGGACCGAATGGTTATTGATGTATTCTCGTTAGTAGAAAACCAGCAAGCTCTATTTGGAGGGATGGAGCTATGGAAAAGCAGAAAAAAAGTGTCAGTGTGAAATTCCGGGTTATAGGTTGTATTCTTGCGGTTTTATTATTTGCTGCGCCGTGCAGTGCGTTGATGGTTCTCAGCGGCCAAACGCTCGATATCGGCACCGGCAGGGCTGTCCAGCAGGTCAACGAGTCCCTGATAGTTATTGGGACGGTAAATCTGTATCCGGGCGCCTATGTGAGCCAGTCGATCTACGCCCTCAACGGCAGCACGATAAACGTTTACGGCGGGCAAATGGGCGCCGGCAGCTACATCAGGGCCTTCAGCAGCATGACTAATCCGGAAATTACGGTTTATGGTACAAGCTTCGCCGTCAACAACCAGCCGTGCGAACCTTCGGCAACCTCGTTTGACCTTGCTTTTGGCGCATATCCGGTGTTGACGGGGGTCTATGGCAACGGGGAATCCATAAAACTGATTTTTTATGGTAATGTATCCGTTAATCTGGTCACCCTTGATTCCGGGGTGGCGATCGATATCAAGCCCGGCAGCGACGAGAACATTATCAATCTCAAGTCCAGAGGAGTCGTGCCGGTGGCGGTATTGGCGACAGATGATTTCGATGCCGCCCAGATTGATGCCGGGACAGTAAAATTCGCCGGGGCGGCGCCCGTGCACTGGAGGCTCGCCGACGTCGATGAAGACGGGGATATCGATATGATGTTCCATTTCAGGACGCAGCAGCTCGAGCTTGACCAGAACAGCACTGAGGCCACGTTGACGGCACAATTGACAGGCCTGATGACGACTCGGTCGATAGAACAAACAAGCGGCGGAGCGACGGTTTCCGGGAGCGACAAAGTTCGGGTTATCTCGTCGAAGAAATAGAATCTTCCGGCAGTATTTGACCTGTTTGGAAGCTTAACAGTCAAATTATGTTGTTAAAGAAGGGCTGTAAGCTTCGCACTTACAGCCCTTAGACTTTAACATAACTGCAATTCTTACTTCTTATTCGACGGCTCCGGCTGTGACTGCGGCCGCGAATGGTACAGCCGGATGTCGTCGAATATAATCCTGTCGGTACCGCCGGGCGATGTCGTATTGCCTCTGGTCCCGATACCGAGGGCGATTCTGTCCACGTCGGTCAGGTCGATGCCCTTGTCGGTAAAGGTCTGCAGGCCGATGGTCCACTCGGTCCAGGTGTCTATTACTGTTGCATTGGGATCTTCGTGATAAACCACGGCGGATGTGCCGGTGCCGTCGGTAACGGCGACGTATATCGGTTCAGGCACATTGGCGGATATACCGACGTCCTGATCGGTCCACTGCGCTTCGGCGCTGGTATTCGGGAAGCTGACGTTGGCGAACTTCGCCTCGCACGTGGCATCGGGATTATGGCTGGTCAGAGCCAGTCCGACGAATACAGGTGAGCTCATCATCACAGGGATAGGCGAACCCAGAGCAGTCCAGCTCTGGCCGTCAGCGGAATAATAAGCCCTGACAAGCCCGCCCAGGCTGCGTTCCAGTTTCACCCATTGAGGAGCAGTGATATTGGATTCCTTTATGCTGGCGCTTCCCTCACCAGCCGCGGGACGAAGCCCGAACCAGACTCCGTTGGCCGGCGTAATTGCCACCGTCGCATGCGCGGAATTCGGGTCGAGGGTATCGCGAATCATCACCCCGGCCTTCGACCAGTCATCAGTATGACCGACGCTCAGTACCTGTGCCTGAATCGATGCGGCTCCGGAGATTTCCTTATAGGCAAAGTGGAACTGGTCGGATGCATCCCAGATATCAGCGCCCGAGGCCGTCACGGTGTAGGTGCCCGCCGGGTCCTCTGTGAAGCCGCCGACGTACGGCGGATAACCTATGAACCACAGCGACAATTCCGCAACGCCCTGCGCAGTCCAGTCCCGCGGGTAACTCAAGGTCTTCTCCGCCTCTGAATATTTGGCGTAGCCGTCCTTGTTATTATCGTAGAAATACGGCATCGCCTGTCCTGTCCCGCGGATAATAGTCTCTTCGGTGTAAGAGGCGGTCGTCTCGTCGCCTATGGCCGCTCCGGTGCCGTTGCCGGCGTAAAAGTTCGGTTCATCCGGCGCGCCGTAGCCAATCCCATCTTTCCAGGCGTGCCATATCTGATTATCGCCGGCGTCGTAATCCTCAAAGTCATCCACGAGAAGGTAGTCGGCGACGGTAAAGCTCCAGACCGGACCGGTGTGTATTGTATCATCGGCCTCGAGTTCGTCGATCCGCCAGTAATAGGCTTGGCCCCATTCAAGAGCCTCGGGCAGGATGTAACCGCTTTCGCTTTTAAGGCCCCGGTATATGGTTGTCGTATCAGATGTATCGGCGTTAGTTACAGCCTCTTCATCGGTGCCGAAGTAAACATCGTGCCGGACCGCATTGCCGCCCGGCGTCCAGCTAACGGCTTTCGTTAGGGCCAGTTGCACTATAGCTCCATCCTGCGGTTCCGGAGCACGGGCCTGGACCGGGTCGCTCGCGGTGGCCCATACCGTCGTCATGCCGGGGTTGGTCACGTCATAGTCCATCTCTATCATAACCAAACGGCCGTCTTCGAGAAGCTCGCCGCTCTTGACACCGTAGGCCGTGAGCCAGCCGTTCGTCACATACTCCTTTATTTTTTCCGTCTGATCTTCTTCGCTCGTGAGTATTATTACTCCTTCGGTGATATCCGTGCTTCCATTCGTTCCGGACAACGGATCGTCAGGATCGTTCATCACGAGGCCGTTGGTATAAAGAATCCCGCCGTTAAGGTGCAGTTCACTGCCCTGTGACCCGCCGCGGGGAACCCTCGTATTAGTTTCGACGGTTATCGTGCCGCCGTTAATATAAGCCATGCCTTTGCTGGGGTCCTTGCGCCCGAGCTGGAAAGAGTAGCAGGTGACATCGCCTGCGTCGAGCGTGAACATCCCCAGTTCTTTCCTGCCTATCCTGATGAGATTTCCCGCGACTAAAGTTCCGCCGGTCATGTGCAGGTGGACAAAGTCCTGCTTATAGACGGAATCATTACTCAAGGTGATGCTGTTACACTTAGCGTCGGTGTCGGCGTCGATGATTATCTCGGTGGGCTCGCCAAACCAGTCGACGTAGAGTGCATCACCCTCGCCGGGGAGCTTGTTGAGATTCCAGTTTTCCGCGGTCCGCCAGAGTGAATCGCCGCTGCTGTTGTCCCAGGTAAAATCGTCCGCCGACGTGTAACCGGTCAGGCCCGGTACGAAAACCAAACAGACCAAATAAATCGTTTTTATGCTCATAATAATCCTCCTTCAACAGATTATATGTAAGAGACAAACTAAGGCTCCGGTTCCGACTGTGGGCGGTACAGTCGAATATCGTCGATAAACATCTTGCCCGAGCCGCCGGGAGTTGTGGTGTTGCCGTTATTTCCGAAACCAATGGCGATACTGTCAACGTCGGTAAGATCGATATCCTGCTCGGCGAAGGCCTGCAGCGGGATTCTCCACTCGGTCCAGGTGTCTATCGTTGCAGCGTTCGGATCTTCGTTATACACGACCGCAGGCTGACCGGTGATATTGGAAATCGCAATGTACATCGGCTCAGGATCGTTGCTGGCTATGCCTATGTCCCTGTCGGCCCATTGCAGGCCGGCGTTGCCGGTAATCGTGACGTTTGAGAAGACCGCCTCGCACGTCAAATCCGCATCATGGGAGCATAGAGCCAGGCCGATATATACATCTCTGTTCATCTGGATATTTTGTGATACGCCCAGAATCTGCCATGTGGAGCCGTTGGTTGAATTATACGCCCTGAAGTCGCCCGAGATGTCACGCTCTATTTTCACCCAGTGCGGTGCGGTGATTGGGGTTCTTTTCTGGCTGTAACTGTCCTTGTACGCTTCCTTGCGCCATCCGAACCAGACGCCGTTGCCGGGCGTGACGGCCGTCATTGCGTGCTCGGAGCCGGGCTCCAGCGTATTGCGAATCATCACGCCCGCCTTTGCCCAGTCGTTGGTGTTTTCGACACTCTCGACCTTAGCTACGATCGAGCCCGGGCCTGAAAGAATTTTATAGGCGAAGTGGAACTCGTCTGAGCCGCTCCAGATATCGGTGCCGGAACCAGTTATCGTGTATGTGCCGGCGGGCTCATCTGTGAAGCTGCCGACATAAGACGTCCGGCCTATGAACCACAGCGATAATTCCGTAACGTCCTCTTCCGTCCAGTTGCGCAGGGCGCTTAATGTCATCTGAGCTTCTGAATATTTGGCATAGCCTTCCTTATCGTTGTCGTAGAGATACCGCATAGATTGGCTGCCGCTGTGAACCGGTATCTCCTCGAACGAGGGCCAGATGGCGTCCTCGCCGATACCCGAGCCGGTGCCATTACCTGTGTAAGCCGGAATATCTTCCCACCCGGCGTAGCCGAGTCCGTCTTTCCAGGTCAGCCATATCGGATTAATTCCTTCATTATAATCCTCAAAGTCATCCACAACGAGATAGTTGCCTACGGTAAAGCTCCAGACGCTGCCTTTCCACGGGCTGTCGGAATTATTGTCGTTTACCTCGTCGATCCGCCAGTAGTAGGTAGTTTTCCACTGAAGAGTTTCGGTGGGGGTATAGCCGATTGTATCCTGACGGCCTTGATATACTCCCGTCGTGTCGGCGGTATCAGCATTGTTGACGTCATTAAAATCGGCTCCGAAGTACACATCATGCAGTACGGCGGTTTCGGCCGGCAGCCATGTAAGAACTGCATCCCGTGCTACTTCTGTTTGCTTGTCAGCCGGATTAGCTCCAGAGGCCCTTCCCGGCTTGAAAGTGAATATCTGCAGGATATCACCTTCTGAAAGAACCTTGTCGTAAACACGAACGTCGTTGATAAGGCCGCCGAAAAAGCGCCTCGGGTCGCGCTCATCGCCTTTTTTATAATGTGCGCCGATGCAGCCGTAATAAGCGGTTCCCGCCGATATGGACCCTGAAGTAGCCGCCGAGGCTTCCAGCTTACCGTCGACGTACAGATTGTACTGTGTTCCGTCGAACGAGCCGGCTAAGTGATGCCAGAGGCCGTCGTTAACGTCCGTTGTTCCGACGATGGTGGCTTCCGGCGACGTATCCATGATTTGGAAGATGACGTTGCCGTCCTGGCCGCCGTACAGTCTCCATGCGTAGCCGAGTCCGATGATACTGTCGTATGAACCCAGAGAGTCCGTCTTTATCCAGGCCGCGACCGTTATTGCGTCGGTGACGAGTCTGTGCCATTGGTTTTCGTAGAACAAGTAATCGCCGTCGCCGTCCAGGCAGAGTACGTATGAGCCTCTTTCATCGTCCCAGATTACCTGTGCATCGCCTTCGGGCTGACCTGCAGCGCCTTCGGTGACGCTGTTGCTGTAGTCGCTCCCAGCCGAGAATTCGTAATGTGCAACAAGATTCGAGTCGGCATGGACGGAATTTATAACTATCAGCAAAAGACCGGATAAGACCAGGTAGATGAGTTTTCTGCTCATATTAGCGCTCCTTAAAAAATGATATATGAAGCGATTGGTAATAGTGCCCGTACAGAATAAATTTCACGTTTTGGCACCACTTCCTTCCAAAGCTCAATACTGAAACGCTCCATATAAACTTCTACCGCGGCACAGGTGAAAAGCCACAGACACCTGTGATTTTATTTATACCAGATTAGCCGCCTTTCTGTCAAGGATAATGTGGGGATGAAGAATTATACGAAGTTGCATCGTGAGTGAGTAAAGTTACAACTTCTATTAATTTACCGGCTTTTTGGGAGCGGGTATTTCCAGCCCGTTAAGGAGCGATTCGAGCAATTCCATCGGCAGGCCCATGACGTTTGTCATACTGCCCTCGATTTTTTCTACGAATTTGTCGCCGGTTTCCTGTATGGCATACGCTCCGGCTTTGTCCCGCCAGGAGCCGCCTTTGACGTGGTCGGCGATTTGTCCGGCCGTCATTTTCCTGGGGTAAACAGTCGTGCTGTCACTCCACAGCAGCTCTGTGCCGTTGCTGAGCCGGATAATTGCCATGCCGGTAATTACCTTGTGAGGTGCGCTGAAGAGTTTTCTCGTAATCCGCTCGGCCTCTTCGGCATCTGCTGCCTTGCCGATGATCCGGCCTCGGAAATCCACGATAGTATCTGCGCCGATTACAAATGAGTCGGGATGCCTGTCGGCGACGCTTTTCGCCTTCGCCAGCGCCAGCCGTTTGGCGTATTCGACGGGATTTGCCTTCTCCGCAGTAAAAGCCGATTCGTCGACCTGAGGCGGCACGACCGTAAATTCGTAGCCGGCTTCGGACATTAACTTTCTGCGTCGGGGTGAAACCGAGGCTAAAATGAGAAGTGCCGGATTCTTTTCGGGCATTGATTTTTCCTATGGTACGCCTTGCGGCGGTGTCTCGTACTGTTTTTATTGTTAAGGCTCATCCGCGACGATTTGCCGACAAAAGGCCAGGTATTCTTTCTCGACCGGCTCGTAATCATCACCGATATACTCGTGAAATAATACCAGACTAACGAGATGATTCCAGAGGATATTTCGAGGGATATTTCTATCGGCGGCTATTTTTTTGCTGACCTCGTCGAGCGGCCAGTTTCCCCTCAGGCCGTCTGCGAGCAACCGGCGATAATCGTCCAGCCTTTCGCCGCCGCCGGATTCCCGCATAAAACGTATCAGGGCGTAGGATTGGCTGTAGAAACCCATTACCGCTTCGGTCTGATCGGTCGCGAGAACGTCGCCGGGAGTTGTCGCGATCAGGTTTCGAAGCGGCAGCATTTTATCTTTTAACATCGTCTTTTTCAACGCATCCAGTCGATAGGCGTTTTCGGCCGGCTCGAAACCAAATGTCCCATCCCCGGCCGTTTGCGTCTCGAATAACATTGCTACACCTTCATCGAGCCAGCTCGGCAGGCGAAACTTGAAATGCCTTTCGCTGAACTGATGCCATCCCTCATGGGCCAGCACGGAAAAGGTGCGTTCGACGCCTATATCGTAAGCAACACACACGCCGTTATGGCAATACGCACCTGCCTTTATCCGGAGGAAGATTTCCGCCTGCCCGCCGGCAAAGTTATTCGTGAAATCCTCCCACTGCCGGCGGTCGGCAAATAGATAAATTGTGAACTTGGATCTCGTCTCGATTGGTTCGGGCAATTGAAGATTATAGGCCTTATATGCCGACTCGATAAATCCGGCGCTGTGCCGAAGCATCGAAGCCTCTAACAGTGTCGTGCAAATCTCATAGTGGGCGGTAGTCAGTTTCAGCCCCGGGCCGTACTGGTTATTCCAGAGTCCAACCGCTTTCAAGTCCGGCGGATTCTGCCGCCGTAAATATTCGATCATCCCGGCACGAAGGTCCCGCTGCCGGGCGCCGGTTTCTCCGGCCTCGATTCTATCGGACTGACAGCCGGCCAGACAGACAATCGCGATAATCCGAATCAATGTAGATTTTCTCAGCACACACCTTCCTCCGAACGAATGGTGACTGCATTTAAACCGGCAATCCTCCGCCTTGCCGGGATTAAGTTAAATCAAGAATCGCATCCAAAACTCCTCGCTGTTTGTACCATCGGCAGTAAATAGCGGTAAATCCAAAATATTTTGTCCACCCCGGCATTATTTTTCGTCTAAACTAATAACCGGCCGGTTCAGGTTGATACAATGCAGTAACGGGAGTGCCTATGGACAGCCGTATAAAAAGCCTGTGTAAACGTACACGAAAAGCAGATAAGGACGCTGCGTGTGAGCTGTTAAGAATTCACTATGCGGAAATCTATGCGTATTTGAGACGGCTGTGTACAAGTGCCGCTGATGCCGAAGACCTGACACAGCAGACGTTTCTTAAAGTCTGGTCTTCGCTGGATGGTTTCAAAGGCAGCAGCAAGTTTTCTACGTGGCTTTACAGGATTGCCCGTAATACCTGCATAGATTTCCAGCGAAAAAACAGCGGAAAAAATCGAGTTCATTCTGAACAATGGTGGGATGAATGCATAGATGAGAATCCCGGCCCTTTTGCAAATGTCTCCGAGCGCCAATTGGCCCGGTACCTTTACGAAGCAGTGGATCAACTCGATGAGGATAAAAAACATGTCGTACACCTGCACTACTACCAGGGATTATCTATAAGACAGACTGCTGAAGTTTTAGGCATAGCAACAAGTACAGTAAAATACAGACTTCGTGAAGTTTTCAAAATCCTCAGAATCAAGTTAGATCTCCAAGAAACTTCAACTCAACAAGAGCAAACGATTCCGATTGTAAAAGGAGAATCATTATGAATACACAAAAGAAATTCGAAAAATATCTAAGAGCCGCACCAAAGCCGCCGGCACCGGACGGCCTGCTGGAAAAATTGCAGGCGGACATATCCGTCCAGGATATTAGAACACGTCGGTCGCCTCTGCGCAGGTGGTTTGCACCTACGGGCCGGTCAATATCATCTTGGCGAGTAGCCGCAGCAGCGACCATTGCAATCGCAGTTCTACTGCCCCTGAGCTATGGCGCCACTAAGCTGATAAAGCGTTTTATCTCTATCTCCCAACTGCCCACAATTACGGTGAATTTCCCCGGTAGCAGTGGTAAGCTTTCTCCAGATGGAAAACACTTTGCCGGCGTCACATGGGAGGGTGAACTGGCCGTTATTGACACCTTGACCGGTCAGCAGCGGAATCTCGCTCACCGTTGCTTTGGACCCGCTGTTTGGTCTGCAGATGGAAGTGAAATCGCAGTGATGCAGGTAGATGAGAGTAGGAAGCAGGCGAAATTTACAGTTGTTAAACTAAAAACGGGAGATACACGAACTCTGAGCAATCATCGTGGCAACTTTGAGGACTGGTCGCCTGATGGGAAGTATCTTCTGGCCGTAAGAAATCGAGCTAAGGCACCTTCATATAGAGTTGTTATGATCAATCTGGAAAGCAACGAGCGAACCACTCTGGCCGATGAAACAGGAGTGTTTCCTTTTCCTGGTTTCTCTCCGAACGGTGAATGGATTAGCTATGTCACCAAAGAGAACGGACGGTCTATTCTTAACTTGCAGGAAATCGACGGACCGGTTCACGTGAACTATTCAGATTTTCCCGGTGAAATACGCCAACCACTCTGGTCTCCGGACAGTAGCCATATTGTCTTCACAGGGACACAGAGAGGGATTAATCGTGAATATGAGGATTTGTGGGCAATACGGATCCAAGGTAGTGAATTCGCGGGTGAAGCCTACCCGGTGGTACCTGACGTTGAACAGATAGAGTTCTACAATTGGGCGCAAAATGGACAACTGGCCTACCGGACCGGTTTTCAGCTCGGAGGATTATTCACGTTGTCGGTGGACCCGCAAACAGGTAAAGCTACTGGAGCACCGCAGCGAGTAGTGCGCAGAAGCGGTCTGGATAGTTTTTGCTGGTCGCCGGATGGCAAACAAATTGCCACACGACAGGGAAGTGAGATGAGTTTCATATCTACCAGCAGTGGTGAGACAATACGAAGTCTATCATTATCCGGGTTTGAAAGAGTTGGTCGTGGAATTTCCTGGTCGCCGGATGGCAAACTGATTGCCTTCTGTGGCGTCGACAGTGAAAAGCGAAAAGGTATCTTTCTGATTGGAGTCGCCAGTGGTAATGTAAGGCTGCTTGTAGAACTTGAGAAACTGCCGCCGAATTATCATCCCACCTGGTCGCCGGATAGCAAGACCATTGCATACGGGCACAATAGAAACGTCTACATCGTGAATATCGAAGATGGTAATCCAAAAAGGATCAAAGTGAATTCACCAGAGGAACACATTATTATGCGTCCAGTCTTTACACCTGATGGTCGATCAGTTGCCTACATAGAACGTCAAATGAAGGACGGAAAGCAGATAGAAAGAATACTGATGACTACAATAGATGGCCAAAAAACAAGAGAAATTATTAAAAGAAGCACCATCGATATCTTTGATCTGTCTCCGGATGGAAGTCATATTGTGTTCACACCCGGCAATAAAGAGATATGGTGCGCTCCTACTGATGGCGGGGAGCCGTTTAAGATTGGCGACATATCCAATGTTGGAGACAGTGCCTGGGCATGGATGCCTAAATGGTCACCTAAAGGTGATTCTATTACATTTATTGTTACCTATGAGAAATATCAGTACTGGGTTATGGAGAACTTTCTGCCGACAGATTAAACAGCTGGACGGTAGCTATATATCCTTGAAGTCTGATTCGAAGACTTCGGCGGTGAAAAGATAGACTTCCGTTTCAGGATCTTTCCAGGCGTCGGCGTCAAGGCCCGCCTTGTGCGCGCAGCAATAAGAGAGAAATTCTTCCTTGCTCCAGCCGGTTTCTGTTGCGACCTGGGGTAGAAAGCATCCTGAAGCCCGGCCTTTTTTTATATAGATGCCGTCAACGCCCAGTTTCAGGCTCAGCGGGTCGTCCGTCCGCTTCAAGGGCGAGAGTACCGAAATCTCGACATCCAGTTTTTCCAACTCGCCGGCGGTGATCGGGTCGGCGAAGAAGCGCGGGTCGCCGGTGGCCGAGGCCTTCGCCATCTCGGCGACTAATTCAATCAGGGGGCTGTCGGAGGTGAACTGGCCGATACAGCCTCGCAGCCGGCTCCTGTTCTTCAATGTGACAAAGCAGCCGCACGGAGCGTTCAAGTCAGGATCGTCCGATGCGGGCTTTGCGATGTTCTGCTGCCTGATTACCGCCTCGACGGTCTCGCGGGCGACTTTTAGGAGTGTTTGTTTTTGCTCATCGTTCATAATGAAAGCTCAATATTTAGCCCCCGGTTCGGCCGGGGATTTTAATGCCGCCATTTTACCACAAGAAAGCCACGAATCAATAATACAACAAACACCAGAGAAAACCGGTTGAAATATTGTTCGACGAAGGGCCGGATTTTCTTGCCCTTCCAGCCTATCAGCCCGGCTACAATGAAGAACCGTATCGGACCGCTGACCGCCGAGGCGCTCGAAAAGCCGTTAATTATTAACTCAACTTACCTTATCTGCCATTGTTCCGTTGCATCGAGGGCCTCATTGTAGCTACGAGCTGTTTTTTGCCTCGTCCGCCGGCACAGCCTTGCGTTCATGGCTGAACCAGGCAATCGCCAACGTCACCGAAAATCCCACGAGCACAATTCCCATCGCTCCGGCAACATGGCCGACCGCTGGGGTAAACGTCTGGGTCGGCCAATCATCTTTGTCGAGCTCGGTTATTTTTTCTTGGGTCATCACCTGCCCCTTTACCACCTGCCCGGCCACCGGCTTGACCGGCTCCTGGAACGGCCACAGTCCAACGACCGCTCCGACCAACAGCCCGAGCAATACGCCGAGTGTCGGCCTCGCATAGCGAGCCAGCAGCCATTTCAGGGCGTTGCTCACCGCAACCACGCCGATCACGACTCCTATGCCGAGCGGAATAATGACTGTTAGCATGGGAGGGATCGCCGCTGAGAAGTTGGCGCTCTTAACCGCCTCCCATACTGTGTCGATAGCCCCAAGGACCGGTACGTAGACGCCGAGCACCAGCATAAGGTATCCGCCGCTGATGCCCGGTAGAATCATAGCACTGGCACCGAATATGCCCGCGATGAACATTAACGGCAGGCTCTCTGACGCAGCCGTCGTTTTGACTCCCAGCGATTGGACCGACGCCACTACCGCCATGACCACGAATCCAACGATCGCGCCGACCCAAACTCCAACAGTCGCCCGGTCGATCATCTTCCACACGACCGGCACGCCACCTAAGGTCAACCCGATGAACAGGCTGTACATTACCCACTGGTGATTGATTACCAGGTCTTTGATGTTCCCAGCCAATAGCGGTATAGTCACAGCAGCCGCCCCCAGCACCAGACCGAGCGTCAATAGACTGGACCGCCGCCACTTCAGTGATGTAACGTTGGCCAGCGAGCCGATGAATCGCGGGTAAATGCCTGCAGCAAGCAGCATTGTGCCACCGCTGATGCCGGGTACGAGGTTCGCCATGCCCATTAGCACGCCGCCGCCAACGCATCGCAGTGCAATACCGTACGTCACTGGTTGTGTTTTCTTGTCGGTGGCAACACCAGCGTCACTCGTGGCTCTTAGTTCATCGCCCGATACTTGCGGCTCGTCACTCGGTTCAGGATACTCTGTTTCAGTATCGGTCATTCACTATTCCCTTCTGTCACTGCAGTTCGTGTTCTTCGAATAGATTCGGCCCATCGTCGTTTTGTTTCTGTGCAGATTGTGCTTCGGAAGGCTTGCTCTGACCTGAAGGAAATTCTATGATTTTTGCCCCGGAGCCGGATTGCGGCTCAGGTTCCTGCCGTGATTTATCGCCGGGGACGTAGGGAATCAATCCCAGCCGGTATGCCTCCTGCTGAAAATCGAGCGGGGCGGAGCGGGCATCTACAATGAAACCGTCGACCTCCAGCATCCACACCAGCGGATTTTCCCCTATCAGTGAGGGCAGGCACCAGTCGGGATCCATTTGCGTAAGGTCGAACTCATCGCGGATGATTTTTGATTTGGTCTGCATAGTCTGCTGCGAGACTCCGAAACCGTCGGCTAATTGAGCCGAGGTCATATGAGGCGACAGGCTTGGGTCGTGAAGGAAGTTGATAAAGCCGATAGCGTGAACAATCCCGCTGGCCCAACTGACCGGTCGGCCCTTTTCCAACGGCAGCCCCTCCTCGTAGGCAGCCCACGCCAGGTCCTCGCAAAGCTCGCGATAGTCTTCATCGAGATGATTCAGGCAGAAGGAATTTGTCAGCTCGGCAATTTGCTCCGTCGCCTTGAAGGCCTCATCGTGAATATCTCCAGTAGCTTTTTTACTCTGTTTTTTACTATTTTTTGTCTTCTTTTTCTTTTTCATCTGCAAATTTCCCTGCCGGCCCGCCGGCCGTAAACAATACCGCAAAACGAGTCACCAATGCTCCTGAGAGAACATAACCGAAAATCACTTGCAACGCCAGTAATATATGGCCGAACATTCCTCGAAGGAGACTGTGGGCGTTGGCGTATATATCGCCGAATCAGGGTGACGTCATTATAACGATAGAGAAATAAACCGTATGAGGCGGGTAAAATAATCCTTAAATCGTCAAATGTTCCGCTTAAAGAAAGTCTTGTCAAATCGGCAATGGCTCGTATCAGATGAAATCCCTTCGGCTGTTATAAGTGTATCTGCCGGTGGCATTAAGTGTTAAATCTGAAACTGATAGAGCCTTTAGTATAGCGATCCTAATGTCATTCTGAGCGCACCGTAAGGCGTCCCTTAGGGAGAACGCAGTGAAGTGAAGAATCTTAATGTTGCGGTAGAATAACGAGTCGATGCATTGATATAACACCGCCGGCGTTGAGATCCTTCGCTTCGCTCAGGATGATAAGGAGGTGGGGTTTCTGCTTTGTTCGGGATGACAGGGGGGTGGAGCTTTTGCTTCGTTGGCGATGAATCAGGAAAAGAGTTTTGCAAAATTGAAGTTAGGCATATATTATTTCAGAAAATCAGTTTCTCGATTTTCTGAAAATAATTAGATATTGTAGCATAACCTATTGTCTTATCAAATGTTACACAGCGCTTTTTTAGGAAGAAAAAATCAGAAGAAAAGATTTTTTCTTTCCAAAAGTATGCCTAACTTCAATTTTGCAAAAATTCAAATCAGGAAACTGTTAGGAGATTTTGCCGTAACGAGCGTTAGTTTTTTGCGAAAAAAGCTTGTGAAAGCGTGAATTTCGGTGTAAACTGCGTTTTTTATTCTTGAGCGTGGAAAACTCGATATTTTAACAATTTTTTGCTTTTTGAGCAGAGGTTTATTATGAAAGAAAATTCCAAACGTTCAGCGCCCGAACCACCGGCTCACGTTCCGCCAACAACTTCTGCAGAGCCCGAATCTCCAATTAAAGATCCACCAAAAGCCGTCCAGTCCGCAACTATGAAAGCGAATTTTAATCGTTCAGCGCTAGCCGAGGCCCTGGGCCTTCTGACTTCAGTAGTACCGAGCCGGACACCCAAGCCGATCCTGCGCTGCGTGCAAATCACCGCCGGGGACAAGGAAGTCCGGATGTGCACGACGGACCTGGAGGTCGGCATCAACTACTTAATCTCCGAGGTTCAGGTCGATAAGCCGGGCGAAGTTGTTGTCCCCGCGGACCGGCTGGCTGCGATTGTGCGTGAGAGCGTCGATGAGGTGCTGGTTTTAGAGGCTGCCGAGGGCGCCTGCGAGATCAAAGGCGCCGACAGTCATTTTAAAATTTACGGCCACGAGCCGGGCCAGTATCCAGTCGTTCCGGATTTCGACGGTAACGCCGAGATAAAGATTTCACTGTCCAATCTCCAGGGCGGCATTGAGCAGTGTCTTTTTGCCGCCGCCAAGGAGAGCAGCCGCTACGCGATTAACGGCGTGCTTTGGGAGATTAAAGACAAGAAGCTGATGTTGGTCGCCACAGACGGCAGAAGACTGGCACGCTGCCGCGTCGGCCTGGCTGCGGCGCCGAAAGACAAGGTGCCGGCCAATATCCTCGTGCCGAGCAAGGCCATGAGCCTGCTGGATAAAATTGGCGCCGGTGAGAAAGATACCGTCGCCGTAAAGCTCGTCGATAACCAGATTCTGATTAGCTGTGCGAACGTTGTTATAAGCTCGAACCTGGTCGAGGGTAACTTCCCGAAATACGAGGATATCATTCCGACCGATTACGATAAAAAGCTGACACTTTCGACCGAGGCGGCGCTCAGCGCGGTTCGCAGGGCTTCGCTGCTGACGAGCGAGGAATCCAGGGGTATTAAGCTCTCGGTTGAAAAGGGAAAAATAGTATTTTCCTGCAGGGCGCCCGAGACCGGCGATGCGCAGGTCGATATGCCCGTGGATTACAAAGGCGAGCCGATTGAGATTGGCTTTAGCCCGCAATTTTTAATCGATGTTCTGAGAGTAATCAAGACGCCGGAATTTGATTTCGAGTTGGGTCAGTCCGACAGACCCGGCCTTATAAAAAGCGGGACACATTTTCTCTATGTCCTGATGCCGATTAACTTGGGATAGCGAATGAGAGCCGGGTGGAAGCGGACATGTCAGCTTCGTGAACTGTGCATTATGGATGAGGAAGAACGATTATTAAATGCCACTAAGTGGCGAAGATCATGGAAATCCTACAGTGCCGCCAGCTTGGGCAGGGTTGCTCAGCGGCTTATGGACGAGCGGATTTCCCCGCGGCAGGCCGAATTCAGCAAGATCGCCGAAATCTGGAGCCGGCTGCTGCCGGAAGAGCTGTGCGGGCATTGTGAAATTATCGATATTTCAGGCGGCCAGTTGAAAGTGCAGGTAGATTCGCCGTCTTATATGTATGAGTTGCAATTATGCAGCTCGGAGCTTCTCAAAGAGCTGCAGCGGCAATGTCCGAGAGTTAGGCTTGCTAAGATCAAGTTCGTTGCTTCCTGAAGCCCGGCTTGTAAACGGTAATTTCCGGAGCGAGAACCTCAAGAACTTCAATAGTTTGTCAGTGAACAAAGACGATATATAAGAGAGAGGCAGAGAATAGGTATGAAGGACCATAAATATAACGCAAGTAACATAAAAATCCTCGGAGGCCTGGAGGCGGTGCGTAAACGGCCGGATATGTATATCGGCGACCGCAGCAGCGCAGGACTGCATCATCTGGTCTATGAGGTGCTGGATAACTCTATTGACGAGGCATTGGCGGGGTCTTGTGATAACATCAGCGTGAGGATCCACCCGGACGGCAGTTGCACCGTCGAGGATAACGGCCGGGGCATACCCGTCGAGAAACACAAGGATGCCAAGATCAGCGCTTTGGAGGTAGTGCTCACGAAGCTGCACGCCGGCGGAAAGTTCGACAGCAATAGCTACAAAGTGGCCGGTGGTTTGCACGGCGTGGGCGTCAGCGTCGTGAACGCTCTGAGCGAATGGCTCGAAGCCGATGTGTATCGCGACGGCAAACAGTATCATTTCGAGTGCGCCAGAGGAGCTGCGAAAGGCAGAGTCAAAGAAATCGGCAATAGCAATAAACGGGGCACAAAAATAGCTTTCAAGCCGGATGAGGAGATATTCGGCGATACCGAATTCGCCTATGATACGTTGCTCAAAAGAATCCGGGAATTGGCGTATCTAAACGGCGGGCTGCGGATTTCTTTCAGGGACGACAGAAGCAAGAAAAAAGAAGTCTTCAAATTCGAGGATGGAATTAAGGCGTTTGTCAAACATCTCAACGAGGGCAAAGAAACGCTTCATAAAGATGTCGTCTATTTGGCCAGGGAAGACCTTGGGGCAATGCTGAGCTGCGAAGTGGCGATGCAGTACAACGACGGTTACACCGAAAACGTGCTGGTCTTTGCCAACAACATCCGCAATATCGACGGCGGCACACACCTTTCGGGCTTCAGGACCGCGCTGACGAGGACTATGAATTATTATGCCAAGAGCAATAACCTGCTGAAGAACGGTCAGGGAACAACCGGTGACGACCTGCGGGAGGGCTTAACGGCGGTAGTTGCGGTTAAACTTGCCGACCCGCACTTCGAGGCTCAGACGAAAGTGCGGCTGACGAATCCGGAGGTGGGCAGTTTTGTCGAGACAACTGTTAACGAGCAGTTGGGTCTTTATCTGGAAGAGCATCCATCGGAGTCGAAACGAATTTTGAACAAGGCTATCCAGGCTGCCGCAGCAAGAGAGGCCGCCAGGAAGGCCCGGGAGCTGACAAGGCGAAAAGGAGCGCTGAGTACCGCTAACCTTCCCGGTAAGCTCTGGGATTGTGCGAGTAAAGAAAAGACGGCCACAGAGGTATTTGTTGTAGAAGGCGACTCGGCCGGCGGCTCGGCAAAGGCCGGACGGGATAGAAATATCCAGGCAATCCTCCCGCTGAAGGGGAAGATACTAAACGTGGAAAAGGCACGCCTGGAAAAGATGCTGGCACACGATGAGATTCGGACCATTATCAGCGCTTTGGGAACAGGTATCGGCACCGACGAGTTCGATTTGGGCAGGTGCAGATATGGCAAGGTAATATTGATGACCGATGCTGATGTAGATGGCGCACATATCAGAACGCTGTTGTTGACTTTTTTCTTCAGACAGATGCAGCAGTTGTTCCACAATGATATGGTTTACATCGCTCAGCCTCCCCTATATGAGATTAAGGTAAAGGGTAAAAAGAAATCCGAGTATCTTCTCAGCGAGAATCAGATGCGCAAGCGGATGATAGCTCGCGGCCTGGAGGGCACAGAGCTTCTCGTCAGAAACGGTAAGAGCAAAAAAACAAAGAGCGGCAGGAAAAAGACCAAAGACCAAAGCGCCGGATTTTATGTATCGGGGGAAGAGATGGTCGAACTCGTAAAGATTCTGGCCGAGGCCGAACGTATAATCGCGGTTTTGAAAAGGCGCGGCATTAATTTCGGCGAATTCGTAAGCGCCTATTACAATCCGCCTAAAGGCGGTCTGCCGCCTTTCCGGCTCTGCACCGAGGGGCAGGAGGAGATTTATTACAAAAGAGAGGAATACGAAAAGCGGGTCAATGAGCTCAAAGAGAGGACAAAAACTTTACCCGAGGGCGAAGAGGAAGAATCGATTGTTGCCGAAGAGCTTCATGAGGTCGACCGGATCAATCAGATAAACGAGCAGCTCATAAAGCAGTTGGGTCTGGATTTGAGAGATTTTCTCCTGAAGCCTGTAAAAACCGTCTCGGGCGAGACTTTGCCGACCAAGTTCCAACTGGTCAACGACGAAGACGAGTACGATATTGTCTCGCTGGGCGATGTTTGTGCCGGAATCAGGCAGATCGGCGGCAAGGGAATCGAGATAAAACGCTTCAAAGGTCTGGGTGAGATGAACGCCGAACAGCTATGGGAAACGACGATGAATCCGGCGACGCGTACCCTGCTTCACGTTAAGCTCGAAGACGCCGGTGAGGCCGACCGGCTGTTTAGTATCTTGATGGGCGGCGACGTGGAAAAACGACGGAATTTCATTCAGGATCACGCCCTCGAAGTCCAAAACCTCGACGTTTAATTTCGTGCCGCAAAAACAAAAAGGGCCTATACCGAATCGATAGGTATAGGCCCTGAATTTATAGAAATTCTCATACCGTCTCAGTCAAAGCAGCATTTACTATTCAGCAGACTCTCTCGGCTGATACAGTCGAATATCGTCAATGAATATCTTACCCGAGCCTCCGGGCTGCGGGTTGTTCCTGTCGCCTATGCCGATTGAAATATTATCCACATCTGCAAGATTCACGCCCTGATCTGAAAGCTGGTTCAAATCGATAGTCCACTCGGTCCAGGCCTCTGTCTGCGTTGCAGCCGGATCGTCGTGGTAAAAGATTGCAGGGACGCCGGCGCTGTTACCGACTGCCACGTACATCGACTCGGCACTATTGCTTGATATGCCGATATCCTGCGACTGCCATTGCCCCGTAACCGTGCCGGTAGTCTGGACGCCGGAATATTTAGCTTCGCACGTCAGGTCCGCATCATGGCTGGTCAGTGCCAAACCGATATAAACATTCGAATCCATGGAGATTGCCGGTCTCCATGCCATCGTCTGCCAGGAAGCCCCGTCGCTGGAATAATAGCCCCGGAAGTTACCCGATACGTCACGTTCTATTTTCACCCAATAGGGCGCTGTGATTGCCGAATCCTCAGGTGTTGCTAAAGAGGTGTCGCTTGTGGCGCTGCCGTCCGTATCGGTTCTACCCTGGAATCTGCACCCGTTTGTCGCCGTGCCGTCGGGATTTGTGGAGGTAATGTACACGGCGGCGAATTTAGAGCGGGCATCGAGCGTCTCGCGGATCATCACGCCGGCCTTGGCCCAGTCGTCGGTGTTCTCGACGCTCTCGACTTTTGCGATAATCGAACCAACACCTGTGAGCTGCTTGAAAGCGTAGTGGAACTCATCCGCCTGGTTCCAGATATCCGCTCCGGAGGCGGTTATCGTATATGTTCCGATCGGCCCTTCGACGAAACTGCCCACTGAGCCTGGGAAGCCTCTGAACCACAGCGACAATTCTTTAACCCCTCTGGCTGTCCAGTCTCGCTGAGAGCTCAGCGTCATAGTTGCCTCGGAATAATTCAAATAGCCCTGCTTGTTGTTGTTATACGCGAGCGGCATCGATTGGGTGCCGTCGTGGACGATTGTTTCCTCGGTAAACGAATCGGTTGTTTCGTCGCCTACTGCCGCACCTGTGCCGTTACCGGCATAATAAGGTGGAATGTCCGGCGTTCCGTAGCCGAGCCCGTCTTCCCACGCATACCATATCTGGTTGTCTTCCGAGTCGTAATTCTCGAAATCGTCCACGATAAGCGAATCAACCGTCGTAAAGTTCCAAATGTCACCCTGCCAAATTGTGGGGGTCTCGGCGTCGTTTACCTCATCGATACGCCAGTAGTAAGTCGTGCCTACATTGAGTGACAATGGGCCATGGCTGGTTTCGGTAACGGCCGTAACCGGTGCGATACCATCTATCACGGCCTGCAAATCGTCGCTGAAGTACAAATCGTGCCCGGCCGCCTCTCTTCCCGCCGTCCAGCCGAGCACAAGATCCAGGGCCACGTCGGTCGCCCCAGAGGCTGGGGACGGCTCTCTTGCACTGATGGGTATGGAGAAGAAACGAACCTCGCTCAGACCGAATTGTTCCAGGATGTCTCCCCAGTTGCTTTTGGCTGTAAGCCTGACGTACTTTGCGCCCACTCCGGCCATGTCAATTGTCGTATCGTGGGCATAATCCGCCGTACCGTCCCCCTGGGCGAACTCATGAGTAGTCCCCAACGTTATAAAATTGACGCCGTCGGCCGAATACTCGATTACAACATCTTTGTATCCCAGACCGATTACCTGCTCCAGACTATCGTTCGAGTTCCACACCCACATCTCATGAAGTTTGTGAACTTTGTCGAACTCGAATTCGATCCAGGTCGGTTGATTTGCGTCCTGAGCGCTCAGCCACATACTGCCCACACTTTCGTTGTTGTGCAATAGGCCGCTGTCATCAAGCCCGGAGCCGTTTATGGTATTGACGGCTCCTTTGCCCGGCTCGTTGCTGGAAGCCGTGGCAGTGATATTCTCGATCAAATAGGCAAAAGGCTCGACCGTAAATTGCCAGACACGGCCTTGTTCCCAGCCGGAGGTGCTATCGGCCTCGTCAACCCGCCAGTAGTAAGTTTTGCCAAAATCTAAGAGTGCGCCGACAGGATAGAGATTAGCATCCTGAGTGATACCACCAATACCATCGTTGACGTCGTCGAAGTTCTCGCTAAAGAAAACTTTATGTTTTGGTGATAATTCTGTCACGTACTCTCCCGGCGTCCAGCTAAGAACCGCATCAATGGGTACATCTGTTGCCTCATCAGCAGGCTTTGGATTAGAGGCTTTTTCTGAGACCACAACAAAAGCAGAGGTGATAAAAGCCATGTCATCCAAATTGGTGTAACTGGCAATATCGAAAGTGACATTCACTATGCCTTCGCCCGGCGGCGCGGTAAAGCCGAAAAATGTATCCTTGGAATTATTGGGAGCATCCATAAGCATATCCGCGACTGCTGTTACGGTGCCGCCACCGCTGAAGGTTGCGGTCACCTGAGGGTTCATGTCACGATTGTCTCGATAAACCAACGTCCCGGCGAAATATGTGACTACCTCGCCGGATGCGCCGCCGGTAACAGCGCCGATATCAAACACGAAGTCCCCGTTGCTACTTTTCGCAAAGCGTCCATCTCCCGAAGTCGGCAAGCGATTGCCGCTGTTTCCGCCTGAACCACGGTGTAATGTGCCGCCGGTGCTGGAGATGGTTAAAGACTTGGTTCCGCTGACCCCGAAGTTCGCGATTATATCTTGGCCGTCCAGGCCACCGCTCGCGCTTTCGGCATCCACCACACCGCCGCCATCTGCGTCGAAGGCAGGGCCGATCAGAGCTTGAAAAGCTGCCAGGTCGATGACATTCTCCGGGCCGGCATTGCCTGTATGACTGTCGTACGTACCACTTTGGTCCACTTGATTGTGGTGGGGCTCATCGTCCGGGTCGTACACACCTACGGTATCAAAAGCAGCCTGTGTCACGCCACTCATCGCCAGCGCCAAAGAGATTAAACAAATCATTTCTTTACACACAGTAATCCTCCTTCACAAAAGAGAGTTAACATTAAAAGGTCTATAATAATCGTTGTTTTGATTATTTATCCTTTATGTTTGTCAAACACAGTGGCGATTTGATATCACCTCCTTCCTTTTGAAAACCCAGTTTTTGCCGTTTATCAAGAAGCAAAAATCCACGGTTTCATAAAGTTACTTATACCAGATTGACTGCCCTTTCGTCAAGAAAAATAGCCGTTCGTAATCATGAATCGTGGCTTCATCGCATTTCGAAAACGTTTGTATTTTCTGATGTTTTTGTAAAGTCTTTTTCAAAAAATGCTTATGAAGATGGCAATCTTCGAAAATTGGCGGATAACAGGTTTTCGGATCGTAGAATGGTTGTACGGTTCTGCTCACGAAAGTGAGGTCATTTTGAGGGTATTATATCACTCTTCCACAGCTTTTTTTTGCAGCAGTTTTGTTCGCCGCTTTTTGGCCTTTTTTGGTTTATCCCAGGTTTTGTAGAGGTCGATCAGGTTGTCCATAGATTCCAACGTGTGTGTCACCGAGCATCTTCTTACCTTTCCTGTCATCTACTGTAGTCTTTCTTGACGATTTCACACAACGTCAACTCAAAGTTGAGTTTGCTCGTTGATCGAAGAGCGGCTTATCTGGCCGGTACGAACCGTTCAGTCCGGAGGGGATGGAGCATTGCCCCGCTTACTACTGAGATCCACCAAGAATACAACCCAGGACAAAACGTTGCTGAATTGCTGTGCCGAGTGTGCTTCGCTTGACTGACGATGGCACTACTGATATAATAACGATTGCGCAAATTCAGCTATCCACTGGCGCTTTGTGAAAGGAGATAGCTTATGCGTAAACAAACGGGTTTTACACTCATCGAACTTTTGGTTGTCATCGCTATCATTGCGATACTGATGGCCGTGCTGATGCCGGCCCTGCACAGTGCTCGTGAACAGGGCATGCGGGCGGTTTGTCTGAGCAACGTCAAGCAGTTAGCCCTCGCCTGGCTTCTGTACGCCGACGAGAACGAAGACCGGATCGTCAGTTCGATTACCACGCCGGCACTTCTGCCCCGACTCGGCCTGATCGGCGAGGCGTGCTGGGTCCTCGATGACTTCTATACCGATGACTATCAGGAGAGAATCGATGCCATCGAGAATGGCGCCCTGTTTCCCTACACCCTGGACCTCGATCTTTATAAGTGTCCCTCCGGTGTCCGAGGTGAGACCCGGACCTATGTCATCAACAACGCTATGAACGGCAACACCGACCGTTGTGGCTGGAGCCCACCGGAGGATGTGAGTTGGAACATCAAGAGAACCACACAGATTCGCCAGCCCGCAACCCGGTTCGTCTTCGTCGACCAGGGACGCATCGGCCCCGAAGGGTGGGTGACCTGCTATGGTCAGCCCAGTTGGTGGGACTGGGTTCCCGTCCGCCACGGCAAAGGTACCACTTTCTCCTTTGCTGACGGTCACTGTGAGTACTGGAAATGGAAGGACCCACGCACGCTCACCCATAGCTGGCGTAGTCTGTCCGGCGATCCTTATCAACCGGGCAATCCGGACCTCCACAGGGTTCAGAAAGCGATGTGGGGCGAACTGGGCTATAGCCCCGACTAAGGAGGTTGCTCATGCGAGGTCGAAATGCTTTTACGCTAATCGAGCTATTGGTGGTTATTGCCGTTATTGCAGTGCTGATGGCTATCCTGATGCCGGCGCTAAACAGGGCCAGGGAGCAGGGTAAACGGACCGTGTGCATGAGCAACCTAAAGCAGCTTATGCTCGCCTGGGTGATATATGCAGATGACCACGACCAGAGGATTGTCAACTCCTGTACGGTCAGTGGAACAGGTGGGCACCCTTCGTCGGAGCCCTGCTGGCTCTACTTCTATAACGAGCCATTAGAACAGACCCGCATCGATGGAGTAAAGAGGGGATCCTTATTTCCCTACGTCAACGATTTGAAGCTGTATAAGTGTCCCACCGGTATTCGCGGTGAGGTAAACACCTACGGCATTGTGGATGCGATGAACGGGGAGATGACGTACCAGGATGTCCCGAAGAGAGTGTACACTTTCAGGAAGACCCAAATCGAGCGCCCTGGCGAGAGGTTTGTGTTCGTGGATGAGGGTAGAACCACCACCCAGAGCTGGACCGTGCCTTATGCCCAGGAGCGGTGGTGGGATCCGCCCCCGGTCCGGCACGGCAACGGAAGCAATTGGGGGTTTGCGGACAGCCACGTGGAATACTGGAAATGGCGTGACTCACGAACCACTCAACTCGGTAGGCAGGAAGGCAACTTCAGTGAACTGGTAATTGCCACGGGCAATGAGGACCTCTACCGTGTACAGAAGGCGGCGTGGGGTAAATTAGGGTACGAGCCAAGCCCTTCCGACCTATAGCCGGAATTGATGTTACTCGAATTACTGCAATAACATTAATGCCTATTTCTGCAAGAATCTCTCCTGCCGTAATACGTTTGTCTTCGATGATTTAGCTCACAATAAAATAAGCAAAAGAACTAAAACCGCCACCAAGATAAGCCATTATAATGCAAGCAGTTACATAGCGCCAGAATGCAATCTCACACACAGAAAGGTATTTGGATTGAACTTTCCTCTCGCAGTTGGTACTATTAAATTGTATTTGGCATTTGGCTAATATGGGTCAATGCCACTTCCACGGAGGAACACTGAGGGCACGAGTCTGCTAAATCAGTCCCTGCGGACGTGCGTTGTGAACGGATATGAAGATGAGGATTCATGTCAACTGTTTATTTGGAGGTACTTGATCATGAGAAGAAAACAGATGTTGTTGATATTGCTTGCGTTATTGTTTACATCCCGAATATGGGCAGCGGAATTCAATACGGATGGTGACACAGAGGGTTGGAAAGGTGTGCGCGCAGGCGTAGAAGTCAAAGATGGCGTATTGACCGCCAGCGTAGTCGGCGATGCCAGTGGAAATGATCCCTGGATCGAAGCTCCGTATGGACCTTATGACGCCAACGAAGTCGGTGGCTGCTATATGAAAGTCAAATGGTCTGTACCTGATGCCTCACGATTTGGGTCGACCAGGTTTTACTGGTTCCCGGCGTCGGGAGGACATAACAGTGTTGCGTATGTGGCGCCTGATGACCCTAACCAGTTTAGTCTCGTATATATTGATCTTCTCAATCGCGATGCACTGGAGAATGATAATTATTGGGAAGCTGTGATTAATAATTTCCGGATCGACCTGGCGGATGGTCCGGCTGTCGGTGAAGATTACACTGTTGATTTTGACTGGATTCGTATGGAGAGTCAATACATCGACAATGAAAGTTTTGAATATTCAGGTGTTGGCGATGATACGTTTTGGGGTTGGGAAGCTTCCGCAGACCAAGAGAATTTTGCCTTCGAAAGCACAAATGTGAGATCTCGTGACTGGGCCTTGAAAGTCACCGGCAAAGGCGCCTACCAACATATCGCGCAGAACATTAAAGGCGGCTTGGAGCTGGAAACGGGATCGAGAATTAACTTGACAGGCACATTACTGATCCCTGCAGCCAGTTGGGATGAGGGATCATCCATTTGGTTCCGCATACGTGAATTGACCAATGATGGCCAAGAAAATCTCAGTGCTCCTATTGCGGTTACTACCTTTGATGATTGGTTCGAGTTCGACACTGAATTGACCCTGATTCATGAACCAGCCGACAGGGCGGCCGTGGATGTACAGCTATTTTCACTAACGCCAGAGGGCACTGTCTTCTACGCTGACGACATTTTTGTGGATGTGCTGGAACCATCTGCGCCTGATGAAGAAAAGTATTGGAAATGGCACAAGAGCAGTTGGGAATTCAATACTGACGGCGATCTTGAGGGTTGGGGATTAAATCAAGCCGCTGATACTCCTGCTATTGCAAGTGGTGAGGTCGGTAATGGTGTTCTGACGCTGACCATGGAAGCAGACCGTGAGGATCCCTGGATTCTCAGCCCTGCAGGGCCCTTCTATACAGGTAAGTCTACCGGTTTGGTAGCGCGCATGCGCGTCTCAAGTGACACAGCGACTGGAAACTACGAGAACTTCTGGTTCTTTGATGAGGGTGGTTTCAGCAATGTCTTTTTTGATGTGCCGGTAGTCGGCGAGTGGTTTGTCCTGTATACGGATCTGTCCGAAGACGCAGCGTGGGATGGCTGGATTAACAACATTCGCTACGATGTGGGCGACTTCTATCAAGAGCAGGCAACCGTCGAATTCGATTGGATCCGCTTTGTGGATGAATACGTCAACAACAATGGTTTCGAGGGATCACTTGAGCCCTGGTTCCATGAGGGCGCTGGAGATTTGAGCACCTTCTCATTGAGTTCCGAGCAGGTCTTCTCCGGCGAATCAGCCTTGAAGATCGAGGGCGTCGGCGGCTTCCACGCGCTTACCCAACGCGTGGAAGGCTGGGACCAGATTCCGGTTGGCGCCACAGTCAGTGTCAAGGGATACTATTGTGTCCCGTCCGAGACCTGGGACCCCAATGGGATCGTCTGGTTTCGCGTTAATGAGTACGACGGCAGCAGTCCGCCGGTAGAGAACTACTCTCCATGGCTCACAGAGCCGGTTTTGGATGCCTGGACTGCTTTCGAGTACAGCATTACAACGACTTATGAACCTGAAGATCGAGTGCATATGTCGTGTCAGTTATTCTCTAATTGCGTGCCTGGGACTATCGTTTATGCTGATGACGTGTTCGTATCGGTCGAAGCTCAAGAGCCTCAGCCTGGTTGGCCGGTAAACTGCGTCAAGCTTGCCGAGGGACAGGAGATTACAACCGATGGCGTGGTCACGCCCGGCGAGTACGCAGGGGCTCAAGCCTTGATTATCAATAATGATACTCTCAAAGCTAATGATCCTTACCTGCCGTATATCCATAATGCCCAGGCTGCGAATAATGACAGCCCGAGCCTGGAAGATTTTAGTGTCACGTACTACTTCATGTGGGATGATGAATTCCTTTACGTAGGTGCCGTAGCACAGGATGACATCAATACTCAATATGGGGATACGCCAAATCTTATGGACTGCATGCAGTTTGTACTTGCTGAGACACCTCAGGAGCAGAGTCTTGACATGATTTATATTCCTACGATCGCGCCGGCTGATGCAGACGGCAATCTCCTGGCCAAAACCGACTTTGGCGGTTTTATCGAGTATCCTGTTGCTGAAGAGTCGGAAAAAGCCGGAGTGCTCGATCCTGACACACAGGACTGGACCGTTGAGGTTAAGATTCCGTGGATACTAATGATTGGTGACTTCTCCGGGGACATAGTCCAGGGGGATGCGGACGGTGACGGCGAGAATGTATTCCCGCCAGGCGTCGGCGATGTTGTTGGCTTTGCTGCCTTTGGCATTGACGTTGACAGTAGCGCCGGCTATTCTTTCTTTGCTTGCACCCATGAATTCATGCCGTGGGAAGGCGTTGGTTTGGGTGAGCTACGCTTTGTCGGACCAGAAGAGTAATTAGCTTATATGTTCTTGGAAAAACAAGGATTCGGCGGGGCTGATTGAACAGTCCCGCCAAGTCCACATGCGCCTGTCGAGCACGTAAGGTGTCGGCCCTTTCCATCCCGACACCGGTATGGAGTAAGGTCCGAAGCCCGGAGTAGCTCTCCATCCATAGGTTTTTGCTGAAGATGAAAGGTTAGCCGGCCCTAAGTGTTTGCGACCATCCCCGTAGGGGCAGACCCATGTCCCTGCCCTGGTCAACCACACAGGGTTGCCCCTACGTCTGGCTACCCCTTTCCATTAATACTATTGGATGGCAGCCTCATCCCAATTATCGTTTATTGGGATGGGGATGGCTTTTCCCCTATATGTATATCAGCCCTTATCATTTGGCATCGGCTATTGAAGCCTGTGAATTCTCCTGGCCTGCTTCGGCGTAGAATGTTAGTATCGGGTCATGACGCAACCATACGAATGTGAAGTCAGGTTCGGTATCGAGGACATTGAAGATTTCCAGGCAAGGCTCGGGCGCTTAGGGGCGAAAATTGTCTTTCCTTATGAATTTACCGACCACTATTACAAACCGCCGGCCGGGAATTGGAATCCGGTAGAAAAAAACATCCGAATCAGGCAGTGGATTCAGCCGGAAAAAGAATCCACCATTTACTTCGTTAAGCTGGAAATTATCTCGATTGAAGGCCTGCAATTCAAGCGCTCGCTTTACCCGGAAGGCAAACTGCCGCTGCTGACGGGCACGCTGGAAATGTGCCGAGGTCTGTTGGACGACCTCGATTTTGAATTCTGGTTCTCGTTGAGGAAGGAGAAGGCCCGTCTCTGGGAAGTGCCCCGGCACGGATTCTGCACCGCCGTCGAATACATAGAAGGTCCCGGCTGGACCGCCGAGCTGGAATTCGAAGGGCAAGATCCCCGAAAAGCCGCCTCCGCTATCCGGCAAGCCCTTGATATGCTAAATATCCCCCGGCAAAACGTAACTCACAACCCAATCTCCGCTATTTACCTGCAAAACAGTAAATGTGGCGAAAATGCCGACGAAGTTGGCTAAAATTTCCCCTTTTTTCTTGTTTGGCTGTGTGATTACTCCAGGTTCAGGCCGAGATCGTAGGCTTGCTTCAGGGATTGGGGTTTTCGGCGGATGGCGCCTTTTTCGCCCACGCCGGGGACGATGATTTGGCCGAGAAGCTTTATTTCCAGATACGCCAGAGATTTTTTGAAGAATTCGACAACGCCCCCGGCCGTATCGAGGTCGTCTTCCTCAAACGGGACGGCTAATGCCGCGGAGAGGCCCTTTATCTTTTGCCTGTTTTCGGGGCAGTTGAAATAAACGAACCGGTCGATGAACGCCTTCATCAGGGCGGTTGGGCCATACCAATAAACAGGCGTGCCGAAAATGATAACGTCGCTTTGAATTATCGCCGGATAAATGGCTCGCATATCATCGTTCTTGCTGCACTCTTTGCCCTTCCAGCATGCGTGACAGCCGTCACACTCGCGAATGGTCAGCTCACCAAGAAACAGCTCGTCGACGACGGCGCCGTTCGCTCTTGCCCCTTTGACTATTTTCGAGACCAGGATGTGCGTGTTGCCGTTTCTGCGAGGACTCCCCACAACTGCAAGTATTCGCTTCATAATCGGACTATCCTCTTTCAAAGTTCGATTGGTTCCGGCGTTACTGCAGGGCGGCGTCTTTTTTGATTACCTTTTGCTTCTGGTCCTGCTTGAAGGCGGCCAGTTTTTCGCTCATTTTTTCGTCGGACAGGGCTAAGATTTGCACGGCGAAGATTGCCGCGTTCTTCCCGCCGGCCTTTCCGACAGCCATCGTAGCCACGGGCACGCCGGGCGGCATCTGTACGGTGCTCAGCAGTGCGTCCATTCCGCCCAGACCACCGCCCGAATCGAGCGGTACGCCTATAACGGGCAGTGTTACCTGTGCCGCCATAGCGCCGGCCAGGTGGGCGGCCATGCCCGCGGCGGCGATTATGACCTTTATCCCCCTTCCGGCGGCGTTTTGTCCGAAATCGGCGGCAATCTCAGGCGTCCGGTGGGCCGAAATTATCCGCACCACAGGCTTGATACCGAAGTCGACGAGCTGCTCGATGCAGCTTTTCATGACCTTCATATCGCTGTCCGAGCCCATTATCACTGCTACGGGGGCTGTTTTTTCAGATACCATATTGTTTTCTCTTATTAAAAGGTTAAAATGTTCAACTGGCATTTGCGATTTTCGATACCCGTTTTCGCGGGCACAAGTTTACGGTTTCCGATTTTAAATCGGCAATCGGCAATCGGCAATCAAAAAATAGCTTAAGGAGAGCCGAAAATGCAAACGAGAAGACCGGTTGTTGCAGGACAATTTTATCCCGGCCAGCACGATTCCTGCATCGGCGAAATTAACGAGTGTCTCAAAGCGGCAACGATAAGCGAGCAGTTGCCGGAAACGATAGCAGCGGGCATTGTTCCGCACGCCGGCTGGACGTTCAGCGGCAGTTTGGCAGCGATGGTATTCTCTGCGATCAAACAACAGCACGAAAAGGTCAATACCTTCGTCATATTCGGCGCCGCCCACAGCTACTTCGGCGTCTCGCCGGCTGTCAGCGTCAGGGGTGTTTGGGAAACACCGCTCGGTGAGGTTGTGATTGACGAGGAATTGGCCGATGCCGTGTTAAAGACCGGCCTGGCCGTCAGCGATCAAGGCGCACACCTGAGCGAACATAGTATCGAGGTGCAGGTCCCGTTCATACAGTATCTTTTTGCCGGCGCAAAAATCGTGCCTGTTGTTGTCCCGCCGACCGAGCAGGCTGTCACGCTGGGAACGAGCGTCGGCGAGATTATCAGTCAACAGGAGGGCAGGAAAATAGTCTGCATCGGCTCAACAGATTTGACCCACTACGGCCCGCGTTATGGCTTTGCGCCCATGGGGACGGGCAAAAACGCCTTGACATGGGCCAAGAAGGTTAATGATAAAAAATTCATCGATTTGACTTTGAAACTTGAGCCGGAGGATTTACTTGCCGGCGCGGTAAAGGACGGCAACGCCTGCGGTCCCGGTGCAGCGGCGGCAACGGTAGCGGCGGCAAAAAAGCTCGGTTGCAAGCGGGGCATCCTGCTGGAACATACCACCAGCAATGAAATAATGCTCCAAAAGATGGGAACCACCAGCGCCGAAGCCGTCGGTTACGCTGCGATTGTTTTCTGACTATCGAGTCGTTTCTAAGACTTTCGTTTTGTGGCTGTGGCTATTTTTGAAATTTCCTGCCGGTCAGGCGTTCGTAGCCCTCGATGTATTTGTCGCTGGTCTTTGCCGTGATATCTTCGGGCAGCTCTACGCCGGGACCCGATTTGTCGAAGTTGATACTTTCGAGATAGTTGCGGACGAACTGCTTGTCGAAGCTCTCCTGGTCCCTGCCGGCCTCGTATTTATCCGCAGGCCAGAAGCGGGAAGAGTCCGGCGTCAGAACCTCGTCGATCAGGATAATCTTACCATTGACAAGGCCCCATTCGAACTTGGTATCGGCGAGAATTATCCCTTTGCTCTCGGCATATTCGCTTGCTTTCTCGAAAATTTCGGTACTCTTGCTGCGAACATAATCCGCTGCTTCGGCGCCGATAATTTCCACGCACCGCTCGAAGCTGATATTCTCGTCGTGCTCACCCATCTCGGCTTTAGTCGCCGGGGTGAATATCAGTTCCGGCAGCTTTTCGCACTGCTTCAATCCGGCCGGCAGCTTCTGACCGCAAACCGTGCCGCTTTGCTGATACTCTTTCCAGCCCGAGCCCGCCAAGTATCCCCGCACGACGCACTCGACCGGCAAAACTTCGACTTTCTTTACCAGCATGCTCCGTCCGGCCAACTGCTTGGTATGGTTGCAGAACGGCTCCGGAAAATTCGCCACGTTGTCACTAATAAGATGATGCTCGACGCTGTCGCTGAGAAAATCGAACCAGAAACGCGAAATCCGCGTCAGTACGATTCCTTTATAAGGTATGCCGTTTGTCATGACGACGTCGAAAGCACTTAGCCTGTCGCTCGCCACGATGAGCAATTTGTCGCCGAGATCATATATATCGCGAACTTTGCCCCGGCTCGGCGGCCTGTTACCTATGTTTGTCTGTAAAATCGTCTCCATAATCATTTCGTCCTTCATACCGTTCTCCATTTACTATTGCCGGCGTCCGGGCTTCTGACCTGTGCCGTCGGCAGAAAGAATGTGCCTTTGATTTTAATCCGAATTATTTACTACGGCTAAACGCTGCCGAGACGGCAATTGTAACCGGGATTGCAACAATTGCACGCATTTTTCCCATATTTATGAGGTCGTATCTCAAGAAAATGCCGGCAACCGGCAAATTTTTTAGTTTTTCTTGAAAAATTATGAGCATATTCCCATAATATATAGCGTAAGAAATGGGTTCAGAACAGAAGATATACCAATGACGACGGATAAAACCGCATCAAACGGCGGGAAGGGGATTTGTCGCCCATGATAACTTATTTAGACTGCGTTCCTTGCTTTGTCCGCCAGGTGCTCGACTCGGTCCGTATGACGACGGATGATACACAGCTACAGCTTCATGAGAAAGTTCTGCGTGAGGCTCTGAGCATGGCAAGCGAGATGGATCCTGTTATACCCCAAAAATTTTGAAGGGATAAGCCTATGAGCCTGATAGCAGCGCACGATTTATCCAAAACGTACCTAAAGGGAGAGACAAAGGTAGAGGCGCTAAAGGTTTTGAATTTCGAGATTGAACCAGCCTCTTTTGTTTCTTTCGTTGGCCCTTCCGGCAGCGGAAAGACCACACTCTTGAATCTTATTGGGTGTCTGGATAAGCCAACTTCAGGTATCTTGCGCGTGGATGACACAGATGTCTCAAGCCTCAATACTCGCATGGCGGCAGCTTTCAGGGGCAGGAAAATCGGTTTTATATTCCAGGATTTCAATCTCGTTCCCGTACTGACTGTATATGAAAATGTGGGCTATCCACTCGTCCTGGTACAGAATATCCCTTCCAGTGAAAGGAAGCAGCGTGTTCTGGCGCTCCTTGACGCCGTGGGAATGACCGAACAGAGAGACAAATATCCTGACCAGATATCAGGTGGTCAGAAACAGAGGGTAGCAGTAGCAAGGGCCTTAGTTACAAATCCAAAGCTTGTTTTAGCAGATGAACCAACGGCCAATCTTGATCACAAAACAGCATATATGGTTATCGATATTATGAAAAAGATGAAGAATGAGCTCGGCACAACTTTTATCTTTTCAACTCATGACCAGAAAATCGTTGGAGAAGCTGAAATTATATATACGCTGGAAGATGGAGAACTGGCCGGCAGGGAGGTTTAAGGACAATGTTTGACTTATTCAAGATCGCAATCAGAAACCTGCTGAGATACAAAAGAAGGACACTTCTTACAGCTTCATTAGTTACCATTGGCGTGGTATCTGTGCTGGTGTTTATCTCGGTATCAGGATCATTTAAGAATATGATGATTGGGCAGATAACAGACTCCTTTGTCGGGCATATCCAGATACACAAAAAGGGTTATGTGGCGTCCATAGACAGCCTGCCCCTTACATTGAACCTGGGCCCGAAAGCCTTCGAAAAAATCGAGAAGGCAATAAATGAGATTCCTGGCATAGAGTCATATTCAAAGAGAATAAAGTTCGGTGGCATGTTCAGTAACTTTGTTGAAACAACCAACGTGAGACTCAACGGCGTTAATCCTGAAGATGAAGCCAAAACTGTTCCACTGCTTCTCTCAAGGGTAAAAGAAGGAGAAAAAACCATACGAACAGGAGAAATCCTTGTGCCTGAGCTCCTCGCAAAGGGAATGAAAGTCAAAGTTGGTGATACAGTTGTAGTCATTGCAACTAATAAGGACGGTTCTGTTAACGGAAAGCAGTTTCAGGTTGGCGGTATACTTGAAAGCGCTACAGGTCCGGGCGGCAGAGATGGATATATCCACATAAATGACGCTACGGAAATCCTGAGAATGGATACAATGGAGATAAGCGAAATTGCCATAAGGCTGAGGGATTTTGACGAACTCCACACGGTGTTCGATAGACTCAGGGATAAACTCTCGAACGAGCTAAACAAGCAAGGCGCCCCGGCATTTGAGGTTCACACGTGGGAAAAGCTTTCTCCATTCTACAATATCGCGAGGATGATAGATGTTATGACTTTTTTTGTAAAACTGATGCTTATAGCCATAGTACTTATAAGCATAATGAATGTTATGGTCATGGCAGTGTATGAACGGATAAGAGAAATCGGTACTATTGCCGCCATAGGTACACTGCCCGGGAAAATAGTGGCAATGTTTCTTATAGAGGGTTTCTCGCTGGGTCTCTTTGGTGCAGTAGTCGGAGATATTCTGGGGATTGCAGTTATCTCTGTACTTAACGTTGCCAAACTCACCTTTAGTTTTGGCAGGCAAAAAGGGCTTTTGCTTTCTCCAAGCATAAATCTACAGGATATTCTTGTGATTTCAATAATAGTAATAACCATTTCAGTAATTGCAAGTCTTCAGCCGGCCTACAAAGCATCAAGGATGAACCCGATTGATGCGCTGAGACATGTTTAGGAGGTAATTTAAAATGAAGAAGATGTTTTCCACAAGTTTAACGATTATATTTTTGGTATTAGCTACAGTTTTCGCCGCCCAGAAGAATGCGGCGAAAATTGCAGTTGCATCAAACGGCAAAGATGCTGCATCCTCTATAAGCAGCAAGGCAGGCAAATGCCCCTACTATCTTATATTCGACAGTACGGGTGAACTAATAGAGGTTATTGGTAATCCTTACAAAGATGCACAAAGTGGAGCAGGGCAACAGACGGCGAATTTTCTTGCCAACAAAGGCGTGACTCTAATAATTGCTGAAGCTTTTGGTGACAAAATGATTGAGGCCATGAGGAGTAATGGTACGGATTATTTCAAACTCCAGGGAATTGTTCATGATGCCGTAAAGACAGTTTTGAGTCCGGGCGATCAGATTCTACTAAAGTTGGATAGGAATCTCAACCCGGAGTCCTATGAGTCGTATAGAAAACTGATAAACATCGAGCCTAACGGTAGAAAAAGGGAGTATGTGCTTTTTACCATCAAGAAGGGAGCCGATAAAGTCGCAGCACTGTTTCTTTCACCTGCAAGCGAAAAAGGCAGGAGCACCTTAAGGCTTGACGAAAATATGTGGCTTTACATCCCTAATGTAGGCAAACCAATTCGCATAACAAGCCTTCAGTCAGTGGTAGGAGGTGTATTTAATAACTCCGACATATTGCGACTCGATTATGCAGCGGAATATTTTGTCGAGCAAATGGAAGAATTGGGCGATAAGTATATTTTGAACCTTAAGGCAAAAACAAAAACTGTAGCATACGACAAATTGAAAATGTGGGTAGATAAAGGGAAAATTCTGCCTATCAAGATCGAGTGTCTCACCGAAGCTTCTATGCTCATAAAAACAATCTATTTTAAAGAAACCAAGGACTTTGGGGACAAAATAGTAAGACCATCGGTTATTGAGACGGACAGCCCATTACATAAAGGCTACAAATCTGTGATGATATTCGCAAAGATACAAAAAAGAACATTTGAAGATGAAATCTTTACACTCACATCTATGTCAAATCTGGAATCCCTGAGACAATGAGACTATGGGCGGCAATTGCGATTTTGTTGATACTTTCTTGTGGAATGGCTTTAGCTGATGAAGAGTATGCTTTTGACCTGTCAGAAATAGAAGAAAAGCCGTTGCATATCGGGGGATATCTTGAATTTCGCCCCGTTCTTTTCGGATTGGATACGGACTCTGCATTATACAAGCTCAAATTGTATGGCCGCGACAAAGAGAATGTTCGTGAAGAATACAATTTTACGGCGTTGTTAGATGGCAGCTATAAGATGGGAACCACAGAATTTCGTGCAATAGTCAACACGGATTTGAGAAAATCCTATCTCGGATGGTCGGAAGAAACAACACTTTATGAAGGCTATATGTCATTAAGACCATCGTCGACGTTCAATTTAAATATGGGTAAGAAAACGTTAAAATGGGGCACAGGATATGCGTGGAACCCTGTAGCATTTTTAGACAGACCTAAAGACCCTTACGACCCCGAACTTGCCCGTGAAGGCTTTGTAGTGGCATCCGCGGATTACATTAAGAGTTTTGACGGTCCGTTGAAAACGTTTTCTTTCACACCGGTTTTGATGCCCGTTTACGACCATATAAACGATGATTTCGGAAAGATTAACCGCTTGAATTTCGCAGGGAAGACGTATTTTCTGCTTTATGACACGGATATTGACTTGCTCTTTCTTACAGGCCAAAGCAAAACAAACCGATACGGCATGGATTTTTCCAGGAACATCACCTCTAATTTTGAGATTCATGGAGAGCTTGCATTAATCAATGACTACAAAAAAAGTTTTATCAACAGTGATGGAGCAGTCTTTAATAATGAATATGATGCAACAAACTATCTGCTTGGCCTCCGATATCTGACCGAATCAGATACAACCTATATCTTTGAGTTTTTTCATGATGCAACAGGATTTGCCCGGAGCGAAATGACAGATTACTTCTCGTTCATAGACCGCGGTTACGATACGTATCTTACTTCGGGTGATGATTCTCTTTTAAAAAAAGCATCAAACATAACCGAAGGAAGCTACAACAGAAAAAATCCTATGAGGGACTACCTCTACTTGCGCGTCAGTAAGAAAGAGCCTTTTGACATACTATATTTCACCCCGTCGGCGACAGGAATATTCAATACTAATGACAAAAGTTTTTCTGTTGGTCCGGAATTACTTTACACGGGAGTCAAGAATTTAGAGTTGCGACTAAGAACAAACTTTCTCATCGGCGACTCATATACCGAATACGGAGAAAAGCAGAACGATTTCTGGATAGGATTGAGGGTAAGGTATTATTTCTAAATCGCACAGATAGAGGTAAGTTGGGTTATCGATAGTGAGTTGAAATTGATACTTAATCGCAGAAAGGATGTAGATGACGGAAGAAAATTGGTATGCCGAGACCCAGATATTGCAGGCGCGTCGCTCGGCTGCCGCAGGCGAACTATTACAAACCCAGGGGCGTTCCTCTTTCGGTTCTGGAAGAGTTCACGCTAACCGTCGATGAGTTCGAAGCGACTCGCCTTACGGACCTGGAGGGGCTCTATCAGGCCGATGCCGCCGAAAAAATGAATATTTCCCGCCAGACTCTCGGCAGGTTCCTCGAATCGGCACATAAAGAGATTGCCGATGCCCTGGTTCACGGAAAAGCGCTGCTGATCAAGGGCGGATCAATCCAAATCATCACAGAGGCCTCTGAGGATGCTAAAGCGCACCGGATCAGACGTGGCCGGGGCGACGCAGGATGAGATGCGGGCGTTATTGCTTTGTGTTATCTTTCTGCGGCAGTTTTGCTCGCCATTGTTCAGCATTCTCCGGCTTACCCCAGGCTTCATAAAGTTCGGTTAGGTTTTTTATTGATTCCAAAGTATGTGGATGGGTGTCACCGAGCTTGAGGCGGCGGCCTTCGGCAGCTTCAAGAAATAGCTTTTCTGCTTGTTCGTATTGAGCTTGCTCTTTATATAGAACAGCCAGATCATTCTTGGTTTCCAAGGTGTACGGATGGTTCTCACCAAGCTTTCGAGACCTTACCTCTAACGCCTCTTCGAAGAGTTCATTAGCTTCACTATAAAGTCCCTGCTTTGTTCGCAAAACAGCCAGTTCATTCATAGATTCCAATGTATATGGATGTTCCGGATTCAACCTTTGGCGTCCTCCTTTAAGTGCCTTAACAAGGAGATCATTCGCATCATTATAGCGCTGCTGTTTTGTTCGCAGCACACCAAGACCATTCAAGGACGCTATCATACGGCGATGCTCTTGTCTTTCTCCATAGAGAGAAAGATAGCCGTTAATTACCTTTTCGAAAAGTTCATTCGCCTCATCGTATCGATCCTGGTCCGTGTACAACATGGCCAGGCCGTGCATCGAAACTAATGTATGTATATTTATATTATCCTCGCCCCAATTTTTAGTCTTGTTTTCTATTGTTTTGATATACAACTGCTCGGACTCTTCGTAGCGTCCCTGCATTCGATAAATACGAGCGAGGATATTCATGCCGGACAGCGTAGATGGCCGATGCTCCCCGAGATTGCGACGTCTGATTCCTACTATCTTCTCAAACATCTGCTGGGCTTTGTCGTATTCACCTCTCATTGAATGAATAAGAGCAATATGGGCCATTGCAGAGACAGTTAACACATCATCATCACCAAGTATGCGGCGTCTAATCTCCAACACCTGGGAAAATATCGGATATGCTTTGTCCGGCCTGCCGTCCTCCCGGAGTTGCATACCAAGAACAATCATGGCATTCAGAGTCATGGAATGTTCTTCACCATGCGCGCGGCGAGAAATCTCTACCACCTTTCGAGCCAGCTTTTCCGCTTCATCGTGTCGGTCCTGCCTATAAAGCAGATTGGCACAATCCAACATGAGTTCTAACGTGTCGAGTTCTTCCTCGCCGAGTTGCTCCTTATATATTTGTAGCGTACGCATAAAATGAGGTTCGGCTGCTTTATAGTCACTGAGACCGAAATATGTCTTACCGAGTGTGTGGCGAATGGAGGCTTCGATTAAAGGTTCTTTAGCGAATCTCCCTTCAAGCCTCTCTGAAGCAGTATCAAGGAGAGACTGAACCGTAATCATTTCTCCCGGCTTGTTAGATGGATTTGCTTGCGTGAAGATTTCGTCGAAGAATTCGGCTGTAGCCTGTGCCTGAGCGCGGGCGCGGGCCTGGCCAAGGGCAAAGATTAGAGAAATAACAGCCCCGATCAAGGATACGATTATAACTGCTACAACACCAGCCACAAGGGCCTTATGTCGCCGTACAGCTTTTTTGAGGCGATACATAGTACCCGGCGGGCCGGCTATCAACGGATCACCGTTCAGGTAATTTTTGACGTCGTCGGCAAGCTCGGAGGCGGACCTGTAACGCTCGTTTCGATCTTTTCGCATCGCTTTGAGCGGGATCCATTCGAGTTCCTTCCGCAATCTTTTGACAAGTGTTACAATTTCAGTACTGCGGCTTTCGGCAACTTTTCGGCCCTTGTCACCGAGACTTTCCAAACTTGTACCCGGCGTCCTGGCATCGGTTTCACGGATAATGCGCCGGAAGTGTTCAACGCCGCCTTCGCGGAGAGTATCGGAATCGTAGGGCAAACAGCCAACAAGCAGGACGTATAAAAGCACACCTAACGAATAGACATCCGAGCGGGTATCGATGTCCGCATTACCTGGGTCCGCCTGCTCGGGACTCATGTATTCGGGTGTGCCGAACAACTGGCCCTGCTCGGTGAAGAGTGTCCGCTCGGTCAACGGCCGGCTAACCGCCTTGGCGACTCCGAAATCGATCATCTTGGGCACAGCTTGATCCTCCTGGATCGTGATAAGAATGTTCGACGGTTTGATGTCCCGATGGATGATTCCTTTTTGATGGGCGTGATAAACAGCACGGCATACCTGTAGAAACAGATTCAGTCTTTTTTCAATTGTAAGTTTATGGCGATCGCAGTGTTCTGTGATGGGCAGGCCCTCCACATACTCCATGACGAAATAAGGCCGGCCCGCTTCCGTCATCCCGGCATCGTAAACCTGAGCTATATTAGTATGATCCAGAAGAGCCAGAGCCTGACGCTCGGCCTCGAAGCGGGCAATGACGCGGGCCGAGTCCATGCCGGGTTTGATTACCTTCAGGGCGACCCGGCGTTTAACCGGATGCTCCTGCTGAGCAAGATACACCACTCCCATTCCGCCCTCGCCCAGGACATGAAGTAACTTATACCGGCCAATCTGCATACCCGGCCGCTCCATTAAGCTATGGAACGATGCCGTTCGACTTTTATGCTCCGAGGAATCCTCACCGGATTCCTCTTTGCCGACCGTCAGAAGGCGCTTCAGCCGGTCAAGCTCAACTCCAAATACCGAATCCGATTCTTTCATATAATCACTCCTGAAAGAACTTGAAATACTTCATTGATTCCATTTCAGACGCAAACGGATTTGCCGCCGTGTCAGTGTCTGCATAATAGAATCCCCGGTTTATTGACGGCGCTGCGCACTTTTTGGAAGAAATTTAAGTAAATACTCCAACTCGTCCTTTGATTGCTCTTCTGAGGCTACACTGCTGCGGACATGTTCCATAATGACGCTATGAAAACGCCGTTTAACGGTAACCATCATGTTCGATGCTTTCTTTCTGTCCTCGATGCCATATTTATCACAAAGCTTCCTTAAAGGGACCGGCTCATCACTACCCAAAATTGGCCTAAGAACATGCTGCTCGAAAAGCGACCAGTGAGTCTCCATTCCCTGCTCGCCGCAAGCGGCTTTTACCTCTGAAATCACATGCTCCAACAGGGCCGAGAGCCATGCATAGTTATAAGAATCCTCAGCAGACGTCTGAGTAAAGCTATCCGGCAGGTTAGGCAGCTCGGTCATGTCCAGCGAAGTCAGCTTCTCTCGCGGGATGCGTTTTTGAGCCTTCTTGTCGCGATCCTTATTGATCAGGTACTGATTGAGCGCATAGAGTAGAAACGACCGAAAACGACCCTTATCCTTATCTGCACGGCCGGCAAGATTTCTGTTTAATACAACTTCATGAAAGAAATCCTGCGTAAGATCTTTAGCTTGCTCGTTATCACGACCCTTACTACGCAAATAGCAGTAAACCGGCTTCCAGTAGGTCTTCAGCAGCAAATCCACTAACGCTTTATTTTGATCCTTACCGGCTTTAACACCCTCAATCAGAGTCCAATGGGTTGTCAGAAATGCCTGCTGGGTACCGCCCATTTCCGTGTGATCATGAAATCCCATGACAGATGCCTCCCGACCTCAGAACATATATATAGTCGTATCCGCTATTCTCACACAAGCATAATAAGGATTCTATCAAATTTTTGTGCCTCAATGACAGGAAAAATGCCATTTCTGTCTCATTATTGGGATTATGGGTATTTTGGCATAAAAAAATATACCCGCCGCGCGCAGATTCACTAATTTTCCGGGGTTTATTAGGGTAGAGAAGCTCAACCGGTGAGCAAAAAACAAGTTATCTGGAAAATGTTATTAAGAAAATGAAAGGCAGGTGCAAAATGAAATGGTCAGATTGTTACAGAATGAGGCATGTCATAGTTGGGTTTTTGGTTATCTATTCACTTACGATCACAGATGCGAACGCAAATTTCATCTTCGGTACTCCCATGAATCTCGGCCCGACGGTTAACAGCTCGTCATACGATGATTGCCCGGAGATCTCAGCGGACGGCCTGGAACTATACTTTCACTCAATGCGGCCGGGCGGGCAGGGTGAAGGTGATATATGGATGGCCACACGAACATCAAAAGACGAGACCTGGGGGGCGCCGGTAAATCTCGGATCATCGATCAATAGCTCATCTTATGAATTCGACGCATGCATCTCGGCTGACGGATTGTCTCTTTACGTCAATTCTTTGCGGCCAGGCGGACAAGGCGAAGATGACCTGTGGTTGACGACGCGCCCTACTATTGCAGACCCGTGGGGCGAAGCGGTAAATCTTGGTTCGACTGTAAATAGTCCTAACTGGGAGTACGGCCCGAGCATCTCCGCCGACGGCTTGTCACTTTACTTAGTTTCTAACCGTCCCGGCAGTTACGGCGATTCGGACATATGGGTAGCCACACGAGAAACGACGAAAGGTGACTGGGGTGAACCGATAAATCTCGGCCCAACGATCAATGACGCGATGTATTCACAGGGACCAAGCATCTCGGCTGATGGGCTGGTGCTCTTCTTTGAATCTATCCGTCCGGGTAGTGGAGTGGGCTCATGCGATTTATGGATGAGCAGGCGAGCAACGACCGATGATACATGGGGCGAGCCCGTGAATCTTGGATCGCCTGTCAACACTCCGGGCGGCGAGAAGAATCCGTGTATCTCCGCTGACGGCCGGACATTGTACTTCCAACACTGGCCTGATCCTGATGCCGGCCCCTGGGACTTATGGCAGGTATCAATCGATCCGGTTGTTGATTTAAACAGTGATGGTATAATCGATTCCGCCGATATGTGCATTATGGTGGATTACTGGGGTACAGATGAGCCGTTGTGTGATATTGGCCCGATGCCCTGGGGCGACGGCGTTGTCGATGTCCAGGACCTGATAGTCATTGCCGAACATTTATTCGAGGAAATCCCCCCGGCTGAACCTGTTGAGTAGTCTGCACGTGGAAACAGGAGCAGGCAGAGAATCCTTTTGTAAAATCAAAACACCAGGGATGTAGAAGGGGCTGGCAGCAGGCGGAACTGCCGGCCCTTTTTGTGATTTGGGTAATGCTGTCTATCAGGTGGTTATGACTATGCGGCGTGCGTTACTTTCCGACTGTAGTTACTTAGAGCCCGAATTGTATTGCCAGGCCGCACAGGCATATTGTCGCGCCGGCTATGGCGTGGGCGAAACGCTCCATTATGCTTAGCCTGACGAAATTCACCCCTGCGCGGACGAGAAGGACCACCCCGACCATGGTTGCAATTGTCGCCGTACCGAACACGCTTGTAACTACTATCACGCCGGTCCAGCCGCCCGTGGTGGCCGGGTACATCAGCGTGGGAATCAAAACCTCGCAAGGCCCGAAAACAAAAACTACAAACAGCGCCCAAGGTGCAATGCTCACCTTGCTGCGGCCATTGTGAACGTGAGCGTGTTGCTGATCATGGCTATGCTCGTGCGTGTGCCGTAGATCGCTGTCGTGAAAATGCCTGTGCTCGTGCGGCCGGTTTCTGTACGCCCGGCGAAGGCCCCATACGAAATACACGAGCCCGAATCCGATCAGTAACCACGCGGCGATGGATCCGCGAAATGACTCCACGGCAGTCAGGTTCTTGAGAACCAGTCCCAGCCATACACCTGTTAGTCCCAGCACGACCGAGCTTGCTATGTGCCCAAGCCCGCACAGGACGGTTATCACTGTTGTTTTGACCCACGACCACTTCCTTGCCCAGGACATCATTACGAAGGGAAGATAGTGGTCCGGCCCGATTATCGTGTGGAAGAAGCCTAAAAAAGCTGCGGTCAATGCCAAAGCACTAATTTCTGCATCCATAATAAAACCTTAGAAGTAGCCTGAAATTTTATAGCGCGTAAAGTTACCAAATTTGTGCTATCTCGTCGAGGAAAATGATTCCAAGATACTGGTAACAGCAGAGATATAATTTTAGAGCCATATTTTGCTTGACGCAGAATCTTTAGCCTTTAGAATCGCTGATTGAGGGCCTTGGCGTTTGATTATGATATATTTAGTGCCAATAGATAAATATGGCTAATCTATCGAAAAAACATGCAAGGTTGCATAAAACAGCATCGATTGTGCTTTTTGTGGTATATTTGTTTGTTGCCACTTCAGTCGATCTGTTCCACACTGAAGAACATATGTTCGGCGTTGATTATTCTGGTACAGCCAACACTATATCCTCTAATGCACCATGCCCGGCTTGTGCATTTTTGGCGGGTCATAATTCGACGGGAGCGAGCCACAGTCCAGTGTTGCTCAACGCCGAGCGTCTTTTCATCTCACAATTCCTGCCCCATTCAGAAGTTGTTCATCAGAACGAGTGGGCCTGTTCCATTGTCTGTCGAGCACCCCCGTCTATTGCCATCTCTTAAGGCAGAGGTCAGAGCGTTGAGACTCTGCTTGCTCTGCACTCCCACGTCTTAGAGATGCAGGATTAATCATACTGCGTCGATAAAACAGTAATCCGAAATCAAAACGCCATGCGGTATTATGGCTGACGAATCGTAGTAATCGGGAGATATGGATATGCATAAAATAAAGATAATCTGTGTGCTTTGCCTTTTCATTGCCGTGGGTTTGTCTAATATCAGTTTTGCCCGGAACAAAGAAACTGAAGAGGATGAGCTTGCGGAACTGCGGCGGCAAATTCTCGAACTCAAGCAACAAATGAATGAAATGAATGGAGAGCATGAGAAGCAAATAGATATGTTGAAAGAAGAAATCGTGAGACTCCAAGAGCTTGCCGGCGTTCCTGAAGAGTCCGAAGCGGAGGATGAAATGGCCCGTCTCCGCGCGTTGGCTGAGAGCGCGGCCGGAGAAAAGAAGGAACAGAAGGCTCCCGAGGAAACCGTCTATAAGTTTGGCGGCCTCAGTCTGCAGCAGCTTAATCCGGAAATAAGCGTCTCGGGGGATTTCATCACGCACTATCGAGACCAGGCGGAAACCAGAAAACGCACGGATGCTGAAATCCGGGGCGTCGAATTGAATTTCCAGTCCTATCTTGATCCCTTTTCGAGGTTGAAGGCTACCACGCATATAAGCGACGACGGTATAGATGTGGAGGAGGCTTATTTCACACGTTTTACAATTTTCGAGAATGCAAATCTTGATCTTGGGAGGTTCCGGCAGCAGTTCGGCGTAGTCAACCGCTGGCACGAGGATGCATTAGACCAGGTCCACTATCCCTTGGCTTTGCAAAGAATCTTCGGAGAAGAAGGTCTTAATCAAACAGGCGCATCTATTGAGTGGACATTGCCTAAATGGGATCAGGCTTACCAGGGATTGACTCTTCAGGTGACGAATACCGAAAACAACCGTTTGTTCGCCGAAGATGCTCTTGGCAACCCGTCCCTGCTTTTTCATTATAAGAATTACCGGGATCTATCCAGAGACACATATCTGGAATTTGGCTTGAGCGGCCTGTTTGGCTGGAATGATGAGTGGAGTATCGTAAAGGGAGAAAAAATTGTCAGTGAACACGATGCGTTGGGTACTCGAGTATTAGGCGCCGATGTGTCTTTACTTTGGGAACCCGCGGACCGGGCACTCTATCGCAATGTGGAATGGCGCAGTGAAGTATATGTTCTGAATAGAGATATCCTGGCCCCGGACGATTCCGGCAGAGATGATTTGGATGCCTGGGGTGCTTTCAGCTACTTGCAGTCGAAAGTTGCCCGCAATGTTGATGTTGGAATTCGATATGATTATTACGAGCCGGACAGAAAGGGCTATGCTGCTATACCAGGCGCTTCTCTTATGCCTTTGGCCTATACTGCTAAAGATGCTTATCGGTGGCAGATATGTCCGTACATAACCTGGTGGCAAAGCGAATGGGTCAAGTTCCGGTGTGAGTATGATTATGCAGACGGGCACGGCATGGAAGGATCGGAACACGTCGTTTGGCTTCAGGCAATTTTTGCCGCCGGACCGCATAAGCACGAACGTTATTAAAAAAGAAAAAGGAGGCAAAAATTATGATTAGACGAACTTTTCTTACTTCAACAATAGCAATAGTTCTACTATCAGCGTTATCTCTGTATGATGTATGCGCTGCTCGAGAGCGAATACAACGGCGCACACAGAGGAGGGGACGCATGCAGGTAGTTACGACATTATCCGATTACGCCGTGCTGGCCGGTATGATCGGCGGCGAACGGGTTGCCGTCGAATCCATCGTTCATAGCGTACAGGACCCTCACCATATCAGACCCAAACCCTCTTTTGTGCACATGGTTATGAAAGCGGATGTGCTCATAGCTACCGGGCTTGACCTTGAGCTCTGGCTGCCGACCGTGGTCAACAGATCCGGCAACAAACACGTTCGCAGCGGAGAGTTGGGCTATGTCGCAGTCTCGCAAGGCATCGGTCTGGTCGAGAAACCGAAAGTGATTTCACAAATCGAGGGCGACGTTCATGTATTCGGCAATCCCCACATTACCACCAGTCCAATCAATACCAAGCAAGTGGCGTGGAACATCACCACCGGCTTAATCAAGAACGACCCACGAAGCAAAGCCTACTATGAAACAAATTTGAAGGAACTGCAAGATGAGTTGGACAAATGTCTGTTTGGTGAAGAGTTGGTAAAATTGCTCGGAGGCGATACGCTCTGCAGGATGGCCGAGAAGGGTAATCTGATTGAGTTCTTGCGACAAAATAAATTTCAAGGGAAATCCTTGATTGACAAACTCGGAGGCTGGATGGGCAAAATGCTTCCTCTCCGCGGGGCTCCGATTGTCGTTTACCACAAGAACTGGAGTTATTTTCTCAAACTCTTTGGTTTGGAAGAAGCAGCGACAATTGAAACAAAGCCGGGAATTCCTCCTTCTGCAAAGCACGTGACCAATTTGGTCAAAATGATGCAGGATGATAAAATTAGTATAATCCTCGCAGCGAACTACTTCGACGAGCATAAGGTCAAGACCATCGCCGATAGAACGGGCGCCGAAGCTGTAATTGTCCCTTTATTTGTCGGCGGCGTTCCTGGAACTGAAACCTATGTCAAACTTGTCGATTACTGGATCAAGGGTTTATTAGAAGCAGCCAGGAAAACTGGACTTGTGAGTGGTTAGCAATCGGCTCATGCTAAGCCTGATCTAATGAATGAAGGAAGACGATAATGTCAGAAGCGGTAAGACTATTCTCACTACAGATTACGTTAATCGCGGTGGTCCTTATTTTGCATACCTATCTCGGGCTGCATATCATCCGGAGAACCCTGATATTCTCCGACTTGGTGCTGGACCAACTGGCGGCTTTCGGCGCCCTGCTGGGAGTCGGCATTTACGCAAAGTATGCCTTCTCGGATTCGGCCGTCCTGGCTAAGACAGCGGCTCTTTTCAAATATGCATCGGTTGGCTCCTATGCCTTGGCTATGATGGCCGTGCTTTTCGGCTCGCTTCTGCTTGCCTTTATTAAGCCGAAGAATCGGGCCATACCGCGAGAAGCGGTCATTGGTATTCTCTATGCCATGGCCCTGGTTGTTTCACTTCTGCTGACGGACAAACTCCCCGATGCCGAAGCCTATGTGACAACGACTCTTGCCGGCTCTCTGTTGTGGGTTAATTGGTCGCTGGTGGGCGTGACGGCTTTCGTTTATATTGCCCTACTATTGTTCCATTACATATTACGGCACAAATTCATCACTCTGGCAGAAAATCCACAAAACCTGGGCAGTGAGAGACTCTGGGACTTTTTGTTCTTCACGACTCAGGGCATTATCACAGTCCTGATCGTTCCTATCGCCGGAGTCTTGCTGGCCTATGCATTTCTTATGATTCCCGCCGCTACGGCAACACTGTTTACAAAAAAATGGGCGAGGGCCGTTCTCATCGGATGGGCGACGGGATTTGTTGCTTGTGTTCTCGGCCTGGGATCTTCATACTTCTACAATCTCCCTTACGGGCCGACCCTCGTCTTATTCTTAGGGCTTTTTTTTGTCTGTGCGATGGTTCTCCGATGTGTGCTTTCCCGTTGTAGCGCGAAATCGAAAGGATATTAAAGATGCCGCAATTGATTCAGATTCTTGGCTTGCCATTTCTTACGTGTCTCATTATAGGGATAATACTTGGGTACTTTGGCATCCACGTACTCAAAAGAGAAGTAATCTTCATTGATATTGCCGTTGCACAGGTTGCCGCGGTAGGTTCGATTGCCGCCCATCTGGTATTTGACGTAGAAGAGGACCACCTGATATCGTACTTGTTTTCGTTAGGCTGCGTTTTGCTGATCGCTGCGTTTTATGCTATGGCTCGAAGGAAGGTTATCCAAATCTCAATTGAGACAGTAATTGGAATCTCTTATGCCATCACGGCAGCCGGTGCCATGTTCTTAATTGGCATTGCACCTGGTCATGCTCACGCCGAAGAGATGCTTGCAGGCAAGCTTTTGTGGGTAGCTTGGCCGCATATTGTCTTGTGTCTTATCGTCTTTACGTTTGTGGCTTTTTTCCTCTACCTCTTCAGGAGACCGCTGTTTGGAATATCAGAGAACTACGAGGAAGCCATAGCCCGAGGATTTAACGTCATGTGGTGGGATTTTGTGTTCTACGCTTTACTGGGAGTGGTAATTACGTTTGCCGTAAGAGTGACGGGCGTTGTCACCGTCTTTTCATTTCTAATTATTCCCGCCACCATATCAGCCTTATTCTCTAAGCAATGGTATCTGAGAATGTTCATTGCCATATCTGCAACTACAATCGCCTCTCTTGGGGGATTATTATTTGCCTATTACTTCGATTTTTCAATCGGGCCGGCCATTGCTTTCGTTCTTGGAGTCGTGCTGGTCATTGCCGCACTGTTTGGGAGCTTTTGCCGGATTCACACTTTCGAGAAGGTAGAGTAACGCTCATCTCTGAGTTTTCGATGCCGTGACCCGCTGGATCTCGAATACGTCGCTCTCTTTCATGGTACTGCACTCCCGCGACAGCTTCTCCAAGTCCCCTGGTTTCGGGGCGTCGATGTGTCGCAGGTATTCACGCCGGGGTTTTATGATCAGGACCGGACCCGTACCGTCCTTACGTTGAATGCATACTTGAATGAGATCCATGCGGGCGACTTCGGCCAGGCGGAGGTCGAGCCGGCCGATGGTATTGCCGGTGCCGATTACCAGGCCGTCGGCCATACAGGAATACGGCGTCTTAATGGGAACGTAGCAAATAATGTCGAGCTCGTGCCAACCCCATTTCGTATCGAATTCGCGCAGGGCGGCCTGGCCGATGCGCCATCCAAGAACGTTCCACGGACCGACATGTCCGTGCATATGTTTAATCTCACTCCACCAGTCTTCAGGTTCCCGGCCTTTGTTGTAAGCATTATGACCTCCGACCGCGTTCCCGGTTGTTTGTGTTTGCGAATATCTCCAACGTTGGGATATGTGTTCTTCTGAAGATCCCATTTTCGTGCTCTCCTAACGCCTTTGCCACACAGATCCTTTTTCTCAAAAGGATCGACAAAAATAACAGAAAACTGTTTAGCTCTGCTGTCCTTTAAAGGTTCTGTACAAGGCCGAAACAGCAAAGGTAGTCGCACTGACAATGACGATGCACGCTCCCGTAGGCAGATCGAGATAATACGAGACCAAAAAGCCAATCACGGCACTTGCCATCCCGAAGACGATCGACGCAACAATTACGGAACGGTGCCCCTTACAGATTTGATACGCCGCCGCCGCAGGGCAAGTGATCAAACTGAATATCATCAATCCACCGACAAGAGGGAGATTGACCGCCAATATTAGTCCACACAAGGCCAGAAAAAAACAGTAAACGAAGCTCTCGTGAACACCGGTCGCCGAGGCGATGGCTCGACTGAACAGCAACACTTTCAATTCTTTATTGAATAAAGCGGCGAAGGCCGCAAAGACCAGGCCGGAAATCGTAATCACCACTATACTGCTCTTCCTTACAAAAAGCAAACTGCCCCAAAGCAGTCCAAGCACCTCAGATCGGCTGCCGTGTATTAATCCTATTCCTAAAAAAGTTAGTCCGAGCATCAAGTTGAAAAATATTGCCAACGCTACGTTGGCATCTATTCTCGATCTGCCCGGTCTGACCATGCCCAGACTCATCGAGCTTATCGCTGAGAATATAACCGGCCCCCAAACTGGATTAACGCCGAATAGTATCGAATAAATGGTCCCGACCATAGCCGAATGAGATATGCAAATCCCGATAAAAGGCATCCGCATTCCAACGACGTAGACCCCCAGCAGCCCGGTACTCGCACCGGCGATAGCGCCCGCCAATATCACAAGGAAAAAAAATGAATCCATAAAATAAAACGTTCAACTTTTATTGACTGTGTACCTTCGGCCTGCGAGTTTTAGGATATCTACCCGGCAGCGATAAGCTTTCTCAAGGCTCTTGGGCTCAAGTACATCTTCGATATCACCATCAGCCAAAATACAACCTTCGTGCAAAAGAACAATCCTCTTGCAGCCCCCAGGTAACAAGCTCGTATCGTGCGAAACCATCAAAATAGTTATTTTGCTCTCACTATGCAACCGCTCGATAATCTCTGTAATCTGATACTTCCAGTTGAAATCGAGATTAGAGCATGGTTCATCGAGCATCAATATCTCCGGATTCTGCGCCATCGCCCGTGCTATAAGGGCTTTTTGCTGCTCGCCTCCGGAGAGGCTTCTGAATGTTTGAGTTCGCCGGTCGAACAACGCCAGCCTCTCAATCCAGCTATCGGCGATTTCGTAGTCCTCCTTTTTCAATGGACTAAGTAAAGGCTTGACGCTCGTTCGGCCCATTGCCACCAGTTCACGCAGGGTGAAAGGCAACTCGGCATTGTATTCCGCCGCCTGGGGTATATAGCCGATGCGCTTTCGAACATTCGTTCTGCGCCAGACGTTAAGCCCGGCCAAATCACGCCCGTCAAGTTTGACCGTTCCCCGATTTGGTTTTATTAAACCGGAACAGACCTTTAGAAAAGTGGTCTTGCCCGCCCCGTTGGTTCCAATTATGCCTACGAACTCTCCCTGCCTGATTTGGATATTCTTGACGACAAGGATACTTCGACCGTTCCAGCGAACCTCGACATTGGAAAGATCTATACGACTCCCAATCATTGCCCTGCTACCTCAAGCTGATCTTCCGTGTTTGCTTTAATAAGTGAATCTACATTAGCTCGAAGTAGGCTATCGAAGCCGCGTGCTTCTCTTCCAAGCTCCGGGAAATTGCTGAAAACAACCGCTTTGGCTTCCAGCCGTTCAGCCAGGGCTTTTGCCAGCGCCGTCCCTTCCTGCATATTTGCTATGACAAATCGTACATCCTGTCCTTCTGCCTTCTTGATGCAGCGATCAATTCCGGCGACCGTTTCTATATCACTTCCTACAAACGTTGATATTGCCTCCAGACCCAGCCAGTTCGCAAAATCAGCCTGATGATTGGATGCCAGAACTTTGGACGATGATATTCCCGCCCGACGCGTCTTCTCTAAAAGCTCCTGCCGCAACTTCTTTAAATCATTTTCTATCACTTGCAGTCTTTGCCGATATTGAGCCTTCTTTTCGGGGTATTCCGCCGACAGAATATCACTCACCTTCCGGCAAACTTCAAGGTAAGTTTCAGGGACACATAATCCACCTGATTCTTCCACAAAAGCCGTTTTTAAACCTCTTTCCTTCATACGAGACAATGTCTCGGCAACCTGTTTTTGAAAATCGAAAAGCAGCAGCACTCTGCAATCAAAAAGCTGCTTGACCTGTGACGGCGAGATATCAAAGTGTCCCGGACACATTCCCGGAGGAGCTAAACATAAAACATCAACGTCATAGCGGCATAGATCGAGGACAGCACCGCCCAAGTATGAATTGGTCACAGCAATCTTCGCACGATTTTCCTCATCTGTCTTGTTTTCACATCCCACTGCGAGCAAACAGCATACCGCTGAAAATGTTAATATGTAGCCGAAGATTTTGTTCTTCATTGACTAATCCTCAAAGGAACCGATCTGCGTACCGTTGTTCAAACGCATCCGAACGATAACTCCCTTCTGAGTTTGCGAGTCGTACCAGGTGTTCGACGGTACGGGATACTTGAGTTCTTTCATACGATCCAGGTCAAATCTCGGCCCCTCACTGTAGAGTACCCAGCTTACCTGCGATTCTTTCGGATCGGTGTAGTCATGGCCTTCCTGCTGGTCGTTGTTGGGAAATCCATCGGGAATCCACAGATATGCTCCATTTTTAACAACAACGGTTCTATTGTAGATTAGTGTACCCACCGTTCTGTACTTGTAAGTATATCCTTTATTGAATCTGTCTTCGATACCTGCGGCCATAAAAGTGTCCTCGTCGGGTTCCGGCAGATAGTTGCTCTCGACGAGCTCACATGGAAGCTGATAGAAGTGGCCGCCGAGCATGCAATCAACGCGAGCCGGCGGATATTTGCCGTCGTTGTCGAACGAGTAGGCCTCCAGCGCCATCCCGATCTCACGAAGCTCGGCGTTAACTGTTACCACTTTTGCCTGAAGGCGAGCCCGACCCATCGCGGGAAGCAAAATTCCCAGCACCAAAGCGATTATGGCCGTGACCACCAAAAGCTCTATCAATGTAAAGCCGCTTTTCACAATTAGCAATCCTCTCTTATGTTATGTGTTATTTGAGCCAATCCTCCAGCAGCTCGTTGATATCATCGTAATCGACGATCCCGTCCAGGTTAAGATCGCCGGGTTTATCCGCCCGGCGGTGTTCGCGACTGGCCAAAACCGAACCGTTTCCATCGTAGTTCATCACGTACAGCCGGTAGCCGTCGGTTAAGTTTGGGCTTTCCTGGTCCAATATCCCGATAATGTCAAATGGCTCAGACAGATTGTTCGAGCCGGCGTAGATGCCATTGCCGCGTCCCAGCTTAACGGCAAGCGTCTTTACGTCATCGGTGATTATCAATTCGCCATGCGGCCTCCAGTCGTTTGCTTCCGCGAAATAAACATTCTCAATCTTTATCAGCCTGGCCTGGTAATGCTCACCGCCGGTTTGCCGGGTTGGATCAAAAATGAAGTCATCGCCGTCGTCCTTCAAGTCATCCAGTGTAACGATTTCCGGTCGAGGCACTCCGATACCCCGCTGCACGAGTTCTATAGTGAAATTGTGATCGGAATTTTTGTTGTGCTGCTCATTCACATTCAACTTGCCGTTATAAGACAAATAATAACCCGTTACCCGAATCCTGTCTCCGGGACTAAACTGCGCTGCGTTCAAACGGCCAAGCTCAGCCGCGAATTCTTCGTTGGTGTACCCGCCATCCAAAGCGATCCATGGCAGATTGTTGTAAAGCTGTCCCAACCACACGGCGGTGCCGGCGTGATCGTCTCCCTCGCCCTGGAAGAATATTTGCCACTGTCCGCTTATGTTAAATAGCTCTGTGACTGTATCATCCGGCGTCGGGTCCAGCATGTCTGCAGGATTATGCAGCATAATCCCTTCAAGAATAACTTTTTCGGTTGCATTATACGTCTGTTCACCGGAAGCATTCACCGCCTGAAATTCCGAGTGAGTCACACTCGCTGCTGTAGGAGCGGCTTGCACTACGGCGACAAATGCCAAACTCATAATGGTCGCTAAAACAGTAATCCTCCTCATAACTTACACCTCCAAATAGAATTATAGATTATTGAGAGCCGTATATTCGGAACTCGAATCGTTGTCATTGCGCATAAGAATATAAAATTCGTGCTACTAAGTCAAGGAAGTAATTGACAGAAAAAAGAAAATTCTTTAAAAAGGCTAATTCGATGAAGAAATGACTATTTTAGGAGATTATATGGAATCGTCAAAAGAGGTTCTGATAATCGATTTGAACGAGAATCCCGAAAACCAGAGAATTCTCGCCGGTAAGCCGCAAACATGCGGTATGCGCTCGGGCAGGGTTTATTTGGTGCCCGGAAAATCCTGTGGTCGGCATAGCACAAAAGACCGCGAGGAACTGCTGGTTTTCCTTTCCGGACGGGGTGAACTTTTGATCGGTGAAAATGACCGCTACCAGGTCGGGCAGGGCAAAGTTGCCTACATCCGGCCACAAACTGCCCATGATGTCAGCAATACCGGCGGCGAACCGCTTGTTTACGTCTATTGTGTTGCTCCCGTAGCCGATGAGTTGAGCGAGTAGGGAACCTAAAATCCCGCAGAGCAACAACTCCATGGACTTGTAGGTTTCACGGTCGGAATGCTCGGAAGTATCGGAAAAACGACGAATCAGAAGATACATGTCTTCGGCCACCTGTTGACGAGGCAGACGGCGTTATTCGCTGTCCTTGCCGGCAGTTAGAATATCTTTCTGTAAATGTGGCATTAGGGCGTCTTTCCGTTGTTTTTGTAGTAGTCCTGATGGTAGTTTTCAGCAGGCCAGAATTTTCCCGCCGGCGTGATTTCCGTTTTTACGTCGAACTCTTTCTGTTTCAGCGTCTCTATTAGTTTAACGGCGACTTCTTTCTGCTTCTCATCCAGATAGAAAACTGCCGAGCGATATTGCGTTCCAGTGTCAGGCCCCTGGCGGTTCAACTGCGTAAAATTATGCGTCTCAAAGAACAGCCTCGCCAGTTTCTCATAGCTTGTCTTTGACGGATCGTAGATAACTTCGACTGCCTCGGCGTGACCGGTCTTATCGGTGCAAACCTGCTTGTAGGTCGGATTGTCAACGTGGCCGCCGGTATAGCCGACCGTCGTCGAGATGACGCCGGGGACCTTCTGCAAGTGATACTCCGTACCCCAGAAACAGCCCGAAGCGAAAATTGCCCTTTCGGTTTTGTTTTCTTGTGCCGGAGCAAAATCCATCGAAACCGAGTTCACACAATAGCGGGTATTTTTTGGCGTATAATCCTCGCCGGTAAAGACATGCCCAAGATGACCGCCGCAGTTCGCGCAGATGATTTCCGTCCGACGGCCGTCGGCGTCGGGCTGTTTTGTGACTGCCTCAGCTATCTGGTCGTCAAAGCTCGGCCAGCCGCACGTCGACTTAAATTTGGAGGACGAATCGAATAGTTCTTCGCCGCAACGCTTGCAGGTATAGACTCCTTCTTCGAAGTGCTTGTCGTATTTGCCCGTGAAAGGCCTTTCGGTTCCCTTATGAACGATAATCCGTTCTTCTTCCGGGGTTAGTTTGTTGTACATAGTCTTGTCCCCATAGAAAGCAATTTGATCCACGAAAATATCCGCCTGGAATTCTCTGCCCATAGCCGCCACGGCAATACTTTTCAGCGTCCTGGTATTAAGCGGACTTGCCAGAGAATACGGCTTAAATAGTGTAAACGGAATCTTAATCTCCTGCCACTTTCCATTTGTGGAAAAAACCGCCTGGTAGTACTGCCATGGCAGCCGTGTATCTGCCGTTCGCAGATTGACCGCATATGTTTGCCCATTGCCCTTAACTTCGAGTTTAATGCCCGCGAACCGGCGAGCGTCAAAACTTCTGCCTTCCGGATTAAAACCCGTTCTGGCTTGAATGAAACCGCCGTTATTGGCCAGAGACACCGCGCCGGTCATGTGCATAGACGAACGCTCGTCATCGCTGACAAATTCCATTTTTCCGGATGAAACCCCACCCATAACACGGTCGCTAAAAAATTGCCAACTGGTTTTGAAGCTCTTTTTCGAGCCCACTGAGGAAAAATCGTCGATAAGCGTTGTTTTAAGCGGGCTTTTCACCTTTTCTTCCGCTTTATAAGGCTCAACAAGGGAGCCGCCGATCGCAACGGCAACAAAAAGAAGTGCAATGGGCAGCCATAGTGAAACAATTGAGTATTTTTGAAGTTTCATATTCGGACTCCCTAAATTTTTTTAATAAAAAGTATTTGCTCTTAAATACTACCTAACGACAGGCTTTGTTTGAACAAAAATATAGATATTTGTCGATCTGCATCCCTGTCGCAAATCCGTTGCCGGGACCAATTGTATGTGATATATTAATACGGATGAAATTTAACCATGAGAACCAAACGAAAAAACAGAAGGCATGAAATGTCTGCTACGAAACAAATGGAAAACGCGACACAAACCAATAATATCAAACTGACGCGACGCAGCTTTTTGGCGGTGGCGGGGACTTCCGTTGCCGGGCTTGCATTTCAGCGGATTTCAAGGGCCGCGGAGAAAGACGTCCGTCCTAACATCCTTTTTATTATGGTCGACGATCTCGGCAAGGAATGGATAAGATGCTACGGCGCCGAGGATATCGAGACGCCGAACATCGATGCGTTGGCGAAAACGGGGATGATGTTTGAGAATGCCTATTCGATGCCGCAGTGCACGCCCAGCCGGGCAACGCTTCTGACGGGGCAGTATCCATGGCGCACCGGATGGGTCAATCACTGGGACGTGCCGCGCTGGGGCGTGGGATATTTCGACTGGAAACTACGGGAGAACATGACGTTCGCCCGTATTATGAAAACCGCCGGGTACGCCACAGCGGCAGTCGGCAAATGGCAGATAAATGACTTTCGCGTGACACCCGATGCGATGAAAAAGCACGGTTTCGACGACTGGTGCATGTGGACCGGCTACGAGACCGGTAATAAACCCAGCGCAGAACGGTATTGGGACGCTTATATCAATACGCCGCAAGGCAGTAAAACCTGTGCTGGCAAGTTCGGGCCGGACGTTTACACAGACTACCTGATCCGCTTCATAAAAGAGCATAAGAATCAGCCAATGATGCTTTATTTCCCGATGGCGTTGACCCACGGCCCTTCGACGACAACGCCGGCCGAGCCTGACGTCGAGACAAAGCTCGAAAAACATAAGGCAATGGTCCACTATACCGACCTGCTCGTCGGCAGACTTTGTAAGGCTTTCGACAAATTGGGAATCCGTGATCGTACAATTATCATCTTTACAACTGACAACGGCTCCGGCGGCGGACACACCGGGATGATTAACGGCAGGAAAATCCGCGGTGGAAAGGCCAAAAAAACCGAGAACGGCGTATGCGCCCCGTTTATCGTCAACTGCCCCGGGCTCGTACCGCAGGGAGTTGTCACCGATGCTCTTACCGATTTTACGGACCTGCTGCCGACGTTCGCCGAGCTGGGCGGCGCCAAGGTTCCGAAGGATCTGAAGATCGACGGTGTCTCTATCGCTCCGCTCCTGCTCGGCAAAGCCGAAGACTCCCGCCGTCAGTGGATTATGGCCCTTGGGCACGGAGCGGCCAGGCTGGATGAGAAAGGTGTTCGCGGCAAGGTCGATTACACCGAACGAGTCATTCGCGACAAGCACTACAAAGTATGGGTGAGCGAGCAGCGGAAAATCTCGCAGCTTTACGACTTGCTGACCGATCCGTTCGAGCAGAAGAATCTGGTTGAAAGTACAAAGCCCGAACATTTAGCCGCGATTGAAAAGTTTCAGGCTGTCGTGGATACCATGCCCGAAAAGGATGCCAGGCCCAAATACACGCCGCGAAAAGCCAATCCCTGGGAAAAGAAATTACCGGGCAAGACCTGAAAGCACGAATAGACTGATGTCGCAGGAGGTTTGGCGAACCATGAGAAAAGAATCGATATTAGCCATTGTTTTGCTGGCGGTGACATTTGCCGTCGCGCCGGGCGCGGAGTTCTTTGTCTCGCCGGACGGCAGCGACGCCAATCCTGGGACGATTGTTCAACCTTTTGTAACGATACAACGTGCCCAGAAAGCCGTTCGTAACCTCGCCGGCACCGAGCCGGTCACCGTCAATTTACGCCGGGGGACATATTATCTGGCTGAGACCATAGTCTTTACTCCGGAAGATTCGGGGACTCAGGATAATCCCGTCGTTTACAAAGCTTATGGAAAAGAGCCGGTCCGAATAAGCGGCGGCCTGTGCATGTCCCTTCAATGGCAACCGCACAAAGCCGGCATTCAAATGGCAAAAATCGACAGGGGGATTATAAATTCGAGCACCTTCGATCAGCTATTCGTCAACGGCCTGCGCCGCCAGATGGCGCGTTTTCCCAATCGTGACCCTAACGCCTACGTATTTGACGGGGTGACTTCCTTCGAGAATCTTTGCCGGCGTGCGGAAAAATGGAAGAATCCAAAGACCGGCTTCATGCACGCAATCCATATACACCGATGGGGGAGCATCCACTACGGGATTACCGGTTTGGACCGCGACAAGGGCACCCTTGAGCTTGAAGGCGGCTGGCAGCAGAACCGCACGGCGGATTTTCACAAAGGCCAGGTCATGGCCGAGAACATCTTCGAAGAGCTGGATGACCCGGGCGAGTGGTATCTTGATCGCGACAAAGCCGTGCTGTATTTCTATCCCGCGCCGGGCGAGGACATGCGAACTGCCGTAGTCGAAACCGCCGGCCTGGAAGAACTGTTCTTATTCGGTGGTTCATCCGGGCAGCCGGTCAGATATATCAGTCTCGAAGGCATCGAGTTTATCCACACGGCCCGAACGTTTCTCGGCAAATACGAGCCTCTCTTACGCGGCGACTGGTCTATCTGCCGGTTGGCCGCCGTGAGAATGAAAAGCGCCGAAGACTGCTCGGTTCGCAATTGTTTCTTCAATCAGTCCGGCGGCAACGGCGTGTTCTTCGACGGGTACAACCGGCGCTGCCAGGTTGCCGGCTCGCGATTTCACAAGCTGGGCGAAAGCGCCGTATGCGCGGTCGGCAGCTACCGGGCCGTTCGGAGCGGCGCCGTAAGCTACGACAATAACTGGCCTGAAGAGGACTTTGATACCACACCCGGCCCGAAAAGCCCCGACTATCCCAAGGGTTGTCTGATTCACGATTGCCTCATCTACAATATCGGCCGGGTCGGCAAGCAAACGGCCGGTGTTTTTATCTCGATGTCCGAAGATATCACCGTCAGTCACTGCACCATTTTCAGCGTCCCCCGCTCGGGCATCACTGTCAACGACGGCTGCTGGGGCGGGCACGTGATAGAATTCAACGATGTCTTCGATACGGTCATCGAAACCGGCGACCACGGCCCGTTCAATTCGTGGGGACGTGATCGCTACTGGAAAACGCCGCACCACAGCGCCAAACCCTATCACGATCCGCAGGACAGCAGGGGGCAGAAACTTGCCAAGAAACGCGCCCGGCTGGACAACTACAAAACCACCATCATTCGCAACAACCGTTTCTGGCACGCCGGGGGGCATTCATGGGGCATTGACCTGGACGACGGCTCGACGAACTACTATATTTACAACAACCTGACGCTGGGCTGCGGGCTGAAACTTCGCGAAGGATTCTTTCGCCGCATCGAGAACAATATTTTCCTCGATTCGATCAACGTCCACGTCTGCTTCGACGACAAAGGCGACATCTTCAAGAACAACATCGTCGTTCTAAGCGATGGCCGCGCCGCGTATCGGGGAATCCGGGCCAAACCGCTCGACGTTGCGGACTGGGATTACAATCTTTACCATGCGGGTGACGGTGCCTCTGTTAAATTCGTACCGGGTTCGGATGATCCGAGGCTTAAGGGCATCCGCCAGATGAACTTTCAACAATGGCAGGCAGCCGGCCTGGATGCGCATTCCGTCGAAGCCGATCCGATTTTCGTCGAACCCGAAGCGCTCGATTTTCAGGTCAGGCCCGATTCGCCCGCCCGGATGCTCGGATTCAAGAACTTCCCGATGGATAAATTCGGCGTTATTAAGCCGGAGCTGAAAAAGCTCGCCGTCGAGGGACACCGCATGTGTAACGGCTACCTGCACCCGGAAATTCTCAAACGCCGCCGGAATACGGGTGAATAAGCTCCGTAAAAGCACTGTCGCCGGAACCGATTTGCCGCTACATCAGTTTTGTCTTGCCGGGCATAGAAACCGGCCTGACCGACAGATTGCCGAGTTCGTATTTCTCCGGCGACAAATCGAGCTTCGAGGCCTTCATGGCCCAGTCCCATTTAAGCGCCCGGCCCGTGTATGCGCTTAGCCGGCCCAGGATAACGGTCATCGTGCTCTCGGCAAGCCGCTTGCACTCGTTGATGGGTTTGCCTTCGCGGATGCTCCTTATCAGGTTCGCACACTGGGCAATCTCGCCGCTGTGAATCTTATCCTCGTATTTGAAGATTCTGTTGCCCTTGACGTCATCGATATACCCTTCGCCGCGTGTCGTATAGGTCGCTCCCTTTGTGCAGAGTACGCGCTCGCCGACGCGGGGTGTAGAGCCTTCGATCTGAGAGCACATGCTCATCACGCGGATGCCGCCGGCATATTCGTACTCGCAGGTGAAATGGTCGTAAATATTGCCGAATTCCGGTCCGGTCCGGCACTGACGCCCGCCCATGCCCAGGCACTGGACCGGGGGCGAGCCGATGGCCCAGTTGAGAATATCCATATTATGCAGATGCTGCTCGACGATATGGTCACCCGAGAGCCAGACAAAGTAGGGCCAGCATCGAATCTGCCATTCCATGTCGGACCAGCCGGGTTGTCTTTCCTGGAAGTGCCACTTGGAGCTGCCCCAGTTCCAGTAGGCCTGTCCGCCGACGACCTCGCCGAGCCTGCCGTCATGGATGCGTTGGATAAGTTCGAGATACTGCGGCTGCCATCGCTGCTGAGTTCCGACGACTATGGAGAGGCCCTTGTTGTCGGCCAGTTCCGCCGAAGCCATCAACGAGCGTATGCCGACAGGGTCCACGGCGCCGGGTTTCTCCATGAAAATGTGCTTGCCGGCCTCGAGCGCCGCTTTGACCATGGGTGGCCGGAATCCCGGCGGAGTTGTCAGCAGCACGATGTCAACTTCTTTCATCGCCATGACCTTCTTATAAGCGTCGAAGCCGAGAAAGCACGTCTCCGGCGTGACTTTGACTTTGTCCGGCAGCGCCTTTTTCATCCTGGCCAGCGAGCTGTCGATTTTGTCTTGAAAAATATCCGCCATAGCCACCATTTCCACGCCCCGGGCGGACTTCAGGCAATCGATGGCATCCTTTGTTCCCCGGCTGCCGCAGCCTATAATAGCCACCCTCATCTTATCCGAGCCCGCCGCGAAAACTCGACTGCTTCGTGATACCATCGCACCCGCCGAAGCGACTGCGCCGGCTTTCAATAAATCTCTTCGTGATATCTTCTTGGTTTGATCTTTCATCTTTCGTTCCTCTATTAATTATGAATACATGTGTTATTGCGAAAAATCACTGTAACGAGATTATAAGGTGAGAATGCAGTCGATGCAACAGGAACCAACCAACTCTGGTAATTGATAAACTTCGCCGAAGGGTAAACTACCACGGACTGTACCGATGCTGTAACAATGAGTCACATTACCTGAATTCGCCCCGGCCGGCGAAAAGATATTATCCTCCACTCCTGTATCGATTTTGGCGCCGTTCGATCATAAAGGCGGTTTTATATCAACACTGTTGTGATGCCGGAGTGTTTTTGTATACAGAAAAAGGACGGCGGCCACTATACAAAAAGAGACAATGAAAATCGGCAAATCTTCCAGGCCCTCGGAAAAGGCTATTACAACTGGAGTTATGATTATTGCCGCTATCGCCCAGCCGAGCTTCAGTTCTATTCGAGGAGGTTTTAGAGGCAGCCATTTTCGGTTAATTTGTACCGCGATCCACCCGGCTAAAATACCTATGGCCGCACCGGCTAAAACATCCGAGGGATAGTGGGCCATCCCGGTAACTCTCAGCAATGCAACGACCACAGAAATCGGCAAAAACGCGCATGCCCAGGGCCATGTGGCCTGGGATACTATTGCCGCTAATACTGCAAAGGCAACAGCCGTGTCACCCGATGGAAAAGAAGTGTGGTTATCCAGTTCAAGCTTTCTGTCCGGATTTTGTTCCGCTTTTATTATCTCATAAGGCCTCGGTCTTCCGACAATGACTTTAAGTGGTACTACCATTGCGAAGACAAAGAGTAATCCCAGCAGAGCAATCAGGACCGGACGTTGATTTCTTCTGAAAACGAACCAGATTGATATTAGCCAAATTTCGAGCCATGCTTTTCCTGCATAGGTGATGGGCTTGAGCCAGAACAGGTCTTCCCAGCCGAGCGGCTTTTGCCGCAACGAAGAAAAGGCTTTTTGATCGATATTATAGCGGGCCCATAGTGAGGTCAGCCCCAGAGCAGCCACAACCAGCAGAGGAAGAATATCTTTGAGGCGAAAGTCAGGTTTTGATTTTAATCTGTTGTATATCACTGTTTCTGCGTTCTTCGAGTAAAGGCAAGCAATTCAAGGATTTTGCCCTTCGAGTAGTTAAAGCCTTCCTTGTGAGCTATTTGATCCAAAGGCAGGGCGCCGTGCTGCTCTTCTATTTTGTTAAAGTATTGTTTCGGTATAATTAATACTCCCGGTTTAGCCTCCTTCGCCCAGGCTATAACATCATTCGAGCTGCCGAGATGTTCGGTAGGCTTTCGGAGATAGAAGTTTAATGAAGGCTCGGCGTATTTATAAGTCGCCACAGGTGTATCTTTTTCTACCGTGGAGTTCACCTCCCTGGCAATATGAGGTGAAAGCTTGACATATTCAATCGCCGGATGCACACCTAACAGAAGCGGAACGTGAAAAACAATCATACCGCCGAATAAAACCGCGGCGCTTAAGCCGAATTTCTTTAAGCGATGATAATAAACGGCGGTGGTAGTCATACCCAACAAGACCAGTCCGGAGGCCATGCCCGGCCATAGCAGGCCCGGAATAGGAATGAAAAACGGTGCTATCATCAAAAACAGTGACATTACTAATGCCTGTGGGCCGAAAAACCAGACTCCCCGGCGAAGCCAGGTAATATCCCGCGGGATTAACCGGTTCTTCTTTGCCGCTGAAATCGTCCCTGCCACGGCCAGTGACAAAGCGGGCCATACAAAAATTATATAGTGTGGAAGCTTTGTCGCGGCCAGTGTCATTAAAGTAACACACGGGATAATCCAACTGAGCAGGTAAACTCGACCGTATTTGCCGCCGACTCTGCCGCCGATAACCGCCGAAAATGCTCCGGGCAGGTGAAGTGTCCAGGGGAAAAAACCTATAACTATAACGACCAGATAGTACGGCAGGAAAAGCAGGAAATTACCTCCGTGGCTTTCCATGGGCCTGAGGGCGCGATTGATTACATCACGACCGACAAAGACACGAAAAAACTCTCCGTCTGTAACAATATTTACAGGTATCGCCCAGAGGAGAAAAATACCCGCACCTATTGCCAGGCTAAGTGCTATACGCCGGATGTATTGCCCCGTATTATTTCTGTTTTTCCGGTCAAAGAACAGAATCACCGCAATGGCTGGCATTGGCATCAATCCTATCGGCCCTTTTGTAAGTATACCCAGGCCTATGGCACAGCCCATCAGAATAATATGAATGGGACTCATTCCGGATTTGGCCGAGATCATCAATATGGCCATTACGGCTACGATAAAAGGCAACAGCAGCGCATCGGTGATTGCGGAAGTGCCAATAACCAATATAAGCAGGCTCGAACAAAGAATCGGCATTGTCCAAAGCCCGGTTTCGGTCCCGAAGAGTTTTTTTCCTATTATAAACGTCAACAGACAAGTTATCCCGACCCCGATTGCACTGAAAAAGCGACAGGCAAATTCCGTTGGCCCGAAGATCCGAACGGGTATAGACATCATCCAATAAAGAAGCGGAGGCTTGGCAAGCCACGTTTGAGAGTTGAGGGTAGGAACGACATAATTACCTGACTCGACCATCTCCAGGACTACCTGCGCATACCTCGGCTCATCACGGTCCCACAGGGTGGTGCGTGTATTCATAAACATGTAAATACCGATAATCACCAGGGTGATTATTATTGCTATAAGCGAAATCTTTTTGTCCACGGTGTTGTTTAGCAATTCTATGATATTTCCCTATCGAAGAAATTGTTATACAGATATTACCTGCTTAACTTTTTCAAATTAGCTACTCGGAACAGCATAATACCACTGTTTTTCAAATTTACAACAGATTTACTCAATAACCTCTGGCTGATGCTAATGGGAGCAAAGTCTTTTATAAAAATGGATTACAGCAAAAACCTGCCGGCGGAGTCGAAAAAAACAAACCCGGATAAAGCCAATTTCTGTATCAGCAGCCCGGTTTATCGTTTATAATAAAAAGACTATGTAAAAAGGCTTTTAACTTCGTATGTCGTCGGTCGATATACGATATTCAATGTATGACATACGCAATACGAGATACGAGACTATGACTGATGCGGCTTATCAAAAGTGTATAAATCCCGGCTGCGAGGCGGAATTTGATTGCGGCCAGGCGATGTTTAAATGCCCATCCTGCGGCGAATTGCTGGATATCCGCTATAACTGGGACGACATTTACGTTCCGAGCAAATTGAGAGAGTTTGCAAAGCGCTGGGAAACCAGGGACAATCCGCTGGATTTCTCCGGCGTCTGGCGGTTCCGCGAGTTGCTGAACTTCTGTGAAGACCAGGACAAAATCACAATCGGCGAAGGACAGACGATCCTGCAGCAAAATGACGCTGTAGCTGAATATGTCGATATGCAGCCAGGGAATTTATTTCTGCAGTACGAGGGTCTTAATCCCTCCGGCTCTTTCAAAGACAACGGGATGACGGCGGCGTTCAGCCATGCAAAAATGGTCGGCGCCGCCTCGAGCGCGTGCGCATCGACGGGCAATACTTCGGCGTCGGTGGCATTGTACGCCCATAGCTGCGGCGTCAAATGCACAGTTTTTATCGGCTCGGGACGAATCGCCTTCGGCAAGCTCAGCCAGGCGATGGATTACGGGGCTCAGACGATTCAGGTGCTCGGGGATTTCGACGACTGCATGAGGCAGGTCCAGGCTGTCTGCACGGAGCTCGGGTTATACCTGCTCAATTCACTTAATCCGTTCCGGCTGGAAGGGCAGAAGGCCATCATGTATCGAATCATCGAGGGGCTCGGCTGGGAGGTGCCGGACTGGATCTTGGTACCGGGTGGAAATCTCGGCAACTCCAGCGCATTCGGCAAGGCTTTTTCTGAATTGAAGCAGTTGGGCTTAATAGATCGAGTGCCGCGGATGGCGATAATTAACGCCACCGGCGCCGACACTTTGACCGACCTGGTTAATAACAAAAAGCTCACGTGGAACGAAGGCCGGGTGGACCAGGCTGTCATCGACGGTTATTACGCCGATTTGACGGCTCGCAACTTTTCGCCGCATACCTGCGCATCGGCGATAGAGATATCCCGGCCGGTCAATCTGAAAAAATGCCTGCGGTCGATCGATATCTGCGACGGGGTAGTGCGAGCGGTCACGGATGAAGAGATACTCGACGCCAAGGCGATTATCGGCAAACACGGCCTGGGCTGCGAGCCGGCCTCGGCGGCGACCATAGCCGGTCTAAAACATCTCCGGGCCGAAGGGCTTATTGACGCCGGCCAGCGGATCGCCTGCGTATTGACCGGCCATGCGTTGAAAGACCCGGACAGAACTGTCAACTACCACAAGGACAAACAGGGGCAATTCAGTAATCCGCCAATAGAGGCCTCGAACAACCTTGATGAGATTCTCAGGCTGATAAAATGAGCGGCACGGTAGGCGCGTTTATGTGACGCCCTGGTGCCTCGCTACTGGGTCGTTTAATATTGCTTTTGCCTGCGCTTTGCGGAGACCGCGTCCGAGTACCTTTTGACCTGTTTCAGCAATTTTTTGATGTTGCCGTTTTGGCCGTCGGTTGCGTAGAATTTGACAAACAACCCCTTCAGTTCTTCATCGAAGTAGTTATCGAGCATGCTGTGATGCAGCCTGCCAAGGTTCTTTATCTTCAGTCGCCTGCTCGTGACATTACGGGACATCCGGTGCAGGTCTATGACGGCATAGTCGTACTGCCCGGCGGTGTTTTCGGTGATGTAAATATGCCAGACGTACAGGTCCGGCAGGCAAATATTCGAAGCGTGTATTTTGCGAATGAATGCCGCCAAGCCGGCAATGATTTTTTCTTTCTGCTGTCGCTGGAAACCTTGCCAGTTTTCCCGGGTAAAATCCGTCAGGCACTGGGATTGCAACTCTTCAGTGATAAGAAAAGAACTGTTCTCGATGCCCCATGTCATTTTTTCGCCGAAGCATACGGGCCTGTAGGTTTCTATACCATTGTCGAGAAGCAGCCTGATGTTTTCCCATTCGTACCGGGCTTGCGAACACGGTCGGCCGATGTTGCGCCAACTGAATAGCATGTCTTTGAAATGTGGATGATGAAAACGTTTCATAAAAAACCGTTTTTTCTGCGAATCCGGGCCGAGGGTGAATGTGATTACATTGCGTTTCGTATTCACGCCTATTGTTTTTGCCGCCGGATTCTCGAAGAAATCGTCGAACGATTTGAGATCGAAATTGGCGAAAAACGCGGACCATGAATCTGCAAAAACTACTCGTTGCACTTTGTATAATCCTCACAATATAAGTGGGTATAAATTTGTTTTCTTTCGTAGCCCGGCTGGGTGTGGAGGATTTCTATGAAAGCCAGCATATTTTCCAGCGGGACGTCACCTTCGACGGCGTGTGCCGGGGCGAAGACGTATCCACCGTCGGCGCCGGCATCCAACAGCCTTCTCGTAGCGTTCTTCACGTCCTCGACTGTGCCGTACGGCAGCGTTCTTTGCGTGGAGAGCCCGCCGTGGAATGCGAGCCGGCCCCGGTATCTTTTAAGAATGTCGAAGACGTCCATAACTTCAGGCTGGAATGGGTTGAAGCAGTTCAGCCCGATTTCGATCAGGTCGTCGAAAAGCTCATCCACCTTGCCGCACGAATGTATGAAAACTAACTTGCCGGCGTCACAGACCAGCGAGTACATCCGTTTCAATTCCGGCAGGATAAACTGCCGCCAGAGTCGCGGCCCCATCTGAAGGCCCGTCTGCTGGCCCCAGTCGTCGCCGAAATAGACCGCGTCTATGTCGTATTTCAATGCCTCGGTAAACTGGGCGATGTTATAATCGGCAATCGAACGCAGCAGCCGGCGGACAAAGCCGGGGTGGTCCAGGAAATCCATCATCAGGTTTTCCATCCCGCGCAGGGTCCACGCCCGTTCGTACAGCGAAAAACCGATTTTGAAGACTTTGAAACAATCGGCGTATTCGGATAGTTTCTCAGGAATGTCGGCGAAGAAACGACTGTTCAACGGATCGGGAAAGTCATAGCCGGTAAGCGTCGGCTCCGGCAAAATACATCCTTCGACTACGCCTATGTCCTTATCCACGCTGCGGTCCCAGACGACGCCGAATACGTCGCGAAAGCGGTCGTTGCCAAGGTCGTTGAAAAAACCAATGTCACGGCCAAGCTTGACAAAATGGTTATCCAGGACCCGCTCCAGATCGTCGGTGCCGAAATGCTTTCGTAATTTGTCGGCTGCCTCCAGGGTAAAACCGCAGTGCCAGGGGACATACGGAACCTCGCGTCCCTCAATTGCAAGTCTGACTACTTGTTTCTTATTCATTGACTGGTTCCGAAACTGTGTTAACCTCGAGGCTGTTCTCCGGGCTAGACAAAATTTCTCCCATCGCTTTTTCGCTCAGGCCGCTCAGGCGAACATCATCGCCGAAACGTTCGATACTTATGTTATGCAGGCCGACAGCTTGTGGCAACTCGGCCATCGGGCTGGTTATGCCGGTGCCGCCCTGCGCCCCGAGTATCTTCGGCGCGAAATAAACGACAATTTCATCGGCGAGGTTTTCTTTGAAGAACGAAGTCAATACGGTAGGCCCGCCTTCGACGAGTAATTGAGCGATGCCGCGATTGCTTAGCTCATCGAGCAGAAAATGCAGATTGGAAAAACCCTGCGTATCCGGGTAGACGAGCAGTTCGGCTCCTTTGCCGGCCAGCTCTTCGGCCGCGTGTGGATTTGACTGGACTGCGTTTTGGCTTGTGTAGATTATGACGGGGCTCTTGTGAATCGTCGCAAGAAGCTGGGAGTCCATTGGAGTTCTAAGGTGGCTGTCCATAACGATCCTGACGGCTTTTTTACCTTTGCTCGGACGGGCTGTCAACAGCGGGTCATCGGCAATAATCGTATTGATCCCCACCAGGATAGCCTGCGTGCGCCGGCGTAATTTGTGCGTGTCTCTTCTACTTTGCTCATTGGAAATCCATCTTCGATCATCAATCCAGTCGGCCCAGGCAACCTTTCCGTCGATGCTTTGAGCCCATTTTAATGTCACCCAGGTTCTGCCGGTGGCGGCGAATTTGATGAAAGGGGCGTTGAGGAGTTTTGCCTGAGTCTCGCAAATTCCGGTCTGCACCTCGATACCGGCTTGGCGTAACTGCTCGATGCCTCTGCCGCCGGCGTGTTGTGACGGGTCGGTCATTGCGACGAAAACTTTCGCTATTTGGGCGGATATGACGGCCTGCGTGCACGGCGGCGTTTTGCCCTGGTGACAGCACGGCTCCAGCGTGACGTACATCGTGGCGCCGTTGGGCTTGACGCCTAATGTCCGGCAGTCTTCGAGGGCGTTTATCTCCGCGTGGGGGCCGCCGAACTTTTGATGCCAGCCCCGGCCTATAATCTGATTGGCCTTTACGATAACGGCTCCGACCGCCGGATTCGGCTCCACCGAGCCGATACCTCGCCGGGCCAGTTTCAATGCCGTCTCCATATAAATCTCGTCCTGGTTACTCATTTGAGTTTCTCTCCTTCAGCCATCCGCGCGGCTAATCTTCAATCATCTTAATAAACTGCTTTTCATCTATGACATTAACTCCGAGTTTCCTTGCCTTGTCCAGTTTACCACCCGGATTCTCGCCCGCCAGAACAAAATCGGTTTTTTTGCTGACGGAGCCCGATGCTTTGCCCCCGGCCTGTCTGATCACCTGCTCGGCCTGCTGCCGGCTGAAATTTTCCAGCGTCCCGGTGACAACGAATATCTTTGCCGCCAGTTTGTCCGAACGACGTGTCTTTGGCTGCTCAGGTTTTATGGCAACTAATAGCTTCTCGATCACGGACTGATTCTCAGGATTGTGAAAATATTCATGGATACTTTTTGCCATCGTCGGCCCGATTTGGTCTATTTCCGCGAGCTCCTCTTCTCCGGCTGCCATCAAGGCGCTAAGCGAACCGAAATGTTCGGCCAGTATTTGTGCCGACTGGCCCCCGATATGACGGATTCCCAAAGCGGCAATCAAACGCCACAGCGGACGGGTTTTGCTTTCTCCGATTGCGTTTATCACATTGGCGGCACTTTTTTCAGCCATTCGCTCCAGTCCGGCAAGCTGGTCTTCGGTTAGCTTATAGAGGTCTGCAAAATTTCCGACTATCCCGTTTTCGATCAGTTGGTCGATCAGGGCCGGACCGAGATGTTCGATATCCATCTGTCCCCGCCCGGCGAAGTATTTGAGTCGTTCCCTTAACTGGCCCGGACAATCCCGGTTCACGCACCTGATATATACGCCGTCCTTGTCCTTGACCGCGGCTGAACCGCAAATCGGACACGTCCTGGGTATCTTGAATTCAGGAACGTTCGCCCTTGCTTTTGCCTTTACTTCAACGACCTGCGGTATTATCTCTCCGGCCTTCTCGATTACAACGGTATCGCCGCATCGCACGTCGAGCTTCGCGAGCATATCGAAGTTATGAAGGCTGGCCCTCTTGACGGTAGTCCCGGCTAAAAGCACCGGCGTCAGATTCGCAACCGGTGTCAGGATACCGCTCTTGCCAACCTGCACGTCGATGGATTCGACGGTGGTCTCGGCCTGCTCGGCGGCGAACTTATAGGAGATGCACCAGCGAGGCGCCCGGCCGGTAGCGCCGAGGATGTCACGTTGCTCGAAGCCGTTGATTTTTATCACCATGCCGTCAATTTGATAATCGAGCTCCGAGCGTTTTTCGCTCCAACTATCGCAAATCTCGATGGCTTCGTTTATATCTCCGGCTTTTTTGATATTCGGATTCACGGGCAGGCCGAGTTCCTTGAATCTCCCGAGGCTCTCGTAATGATTTGCAGCCAACGGCTGGGAGGCCTGGCCCGTGGCGTAGGCGAAGAAGGACAGGTTCCTGACGGCGGTGATTCTCGCATCCAGCAGTTTCAGAGAGCCCGCCGTAGCGTTTCGCGGATTGGCGAAGGCCGGCTCGCCTGCCTCGGCGCGAAGTCTGTTTAGCTCGACGAAAGAGCTTGTGGGCATATAAACTTCGCCGCGGACTTCGAGCATGGCGGGAATATTGCCGCCGCCCATTAGTACGAGCGGAACCGCTCTGATTGTGCGCACGTTGGCAGTGACATCGTCACCCACCTCGCCGTTGCCGCGGGTTGCAGCCGTGACAAGGGCGCCTTGTTCATAGCGAAGACTTATGGCAACGCCGTCAATCTTGAGTTCAATGACATAATCGTAATCTTTGCCGTCAAGTTGCTTTGTCACTCTATTATCGAACGCCTTTAATTCATCGGCGTTGTAAGTGTTGTCTATACTCAGCATGGGAATAGTGTGTCTGACGGTTCGAAAACCTGCAAGTGGTTGTCCGGAAACGCGCTGAGTAGGCGAATCGACTGTTATTAATCGCGGATTCGCCACTTCCAGTTGTTTGAGCTCGGTAAAGAGCTTATCGTACTGCCGGTCGCTGATTTTTGGCTGATTAAGCACGTAGTAAAGGTAATCGTGCTCACGAATTTTTTCGCGAAGCTGCTCAATTTGTTTGCTTACATCCTGTGCCATGACGGCTTAATTTATATGCCCTTTCGGTATATTTTGCAAGTCTTGTAACTCACAAATGTTTACCGGGAAAAAGCCATCCGGTCTTTGAAATTATCTTGAACAAATAATCCGATTAAATTACAATATCTATTACAGAGGGATCGAAATGTCTTTTTTACTTAGTCCGGCCGGCAAAGCGTGCTTTGAGTTTCAGATATTGTATTGGCGAAAAAAGAGGAGGCGAGACAATGCAGGGCGATAAATCATTTGTTGCGGCGGTATTTATCATGCTCTTGAGCATTCTATCTCAGCCTGTCTGTGCACTTACTTTTGATTACTATACGACAGCCAGCGCTCCGGTACCATTGACGCTTATGCCGGCGAGGAAATTTATGTATTTCTGGCTATTGCCGGCGGCGGCTACGCCGACCACGATATCGAGGCTCTGGGAAACGGTAAACTCACAATAAATGCAACTCTTAAAGCCGTCCCGCATGTGGCCGACTTGGCCACAGACGGCTGGATTGACTTTAAGGACTTTGCTGTGTTTGCTTCCCATTGGCACGAGCAGGGTTGTGAGGATCCAAATACAAACTGGTGCAAACAAGCCGATCTTGACCGCAGCGGTACGGTCGATGCGAATGACCTCGAGCTATTCACAGAATATTGGTTATTTTTTTCTGATCCAAATCAAATCGAGGTGCGACAGGACCTCACCTTTTCCCATGATAAAAAAATTCACACGTTTAACACCCCAGCCAAACTCCCCCGCTGAGGCCTAAACGTACGGATTGCCGGTTAATTTGCCGGCGGCAGACCAGTTAGTATTGAGCCGCAATCGCCCGTGCTGGTTGAGAAAATGTAGAATTTTTCTCTATTTTCTGAGAATTACTTAGCTATCTTCATTCATTTTTTGCAAATATCTATATTTCATATAGAAAAAGTCGGATATTTTCGAACATAATATACCCCTGGGGGGTATTTACTCAATAATGAGGTATGATAAATGGAACAGAATCCGAATCATGAGGATAATATGGTTGCTTTAAAGCGAATAGAAGGGCAGGTTCGGGGCATACAAAGGATGGTTAAAGACCGTGAGTATTGTATTGATATTCTGAACCAGATCCAAGCTGTCAAAGGCGCCCTTGCGAGGGTGGAAGAGAAGATTTTACAAAAGCATTTTAGACATTGCGTAACTACAGCTATAATAGGAAGTTCAGAAGAACAAAAGCAGCGGAAGCTGGATGAAATTCTAAAGCTTATAAACCGGACGCGCCGGAGATAATTGGGAGGACTAAAGTATGAAACAACAAATAATCTTAATTATGATGGTAATTACACTTGTTTTTGCACAGGGTGCGGGTGCCTCCGAGCCGTCAAGTGATGCAGATGATCCGGTTGAGCTTGAAGATTATCTGGCCTTTGCGGCGATGCATAATGCCGGCCTTCAGGTCGCGTTCGAGCAGTGGAAGATTGCCGTAGAGCAGGTCCCCCGGGCGAAATCGCTGCCGGACCCGAAATTCACCTATGGGTATTTTATCGAAGAGGTCGAAACGAGGGTCGGCCCGCAGAGGAACAAACTGGAAATCATGCAGACGTTTCCCTGGTTTGGGGAGATTGAGGCACGTACGGATGCAGCTGCTGCCGCTGCGAAGGCTGCCCGGAAACGATATGAAGCAGTAAAACTTAAGCTTTTCGCCGAGGTCAAGGATGCGTTTTACGAATACACCTACCTGGCCCGGGCGATTGAGATAGCTAAGGAAAATCTCGAACTGATTCAGCATTTCGAAGAGGTGGCAAGGACAAAATATATAGCGGCAGCGACGGGACACCCTGATGTGATCCGCGCTCAGATTGAGCTGGCCAGACTCGAAGACAGGTTGAAGACACTTGAGGAGTTGCGAATGCCGATTGTCGCCGGGCTCAACGCAGTGCTGAACAGGCAAAGTAAAGAAATGCTGCCGTGGCCTGGCAAAGCGGAACACCGTTCGGCAGAAGTTAACCGTGAAGAGATTATAGCTTTATTACGGGCGAGAAATCCCGAGCTTGAGGCGCTGGATTTTGAGCTTCAGGCGGCGAAGAACAGAGTTGATCTGGCGAAGAAAAAGTTCTGGCCGGATGTGGGCGTGGGTGTCGGCTGGACAGATACGGGTAGCGCCATAAACCCCGGCATGACTGACAGCGGAAAAGACCCGATTATCCTGATGTTTACGATGAATCTGCCTATCTGGCGGGAAGGTTATAAGGCCGCCGAGCTGCAGGCCAAGGCCAGTGTCCGGAAAGCATCGCATAAGAAAAAGCAGGCGGAAAACACAATAATAGCTCTTGCCGAGCGCTCGCTGTATGATTTCGAGGACACCGGCAGGAAGCGGAAGCTCTATGGAGATGTCCTGATACCGAAGGGCGAAGAGTTGCTGGGAGCGTCGGAGACGGCATATAAGGCCGGCACGATCGATTTTCTGAGCCTGATTAACGCTCAGCAGAAATTGCTTGAGTTTCAGTTGTATTATGAAAGGGCCATGACCGATAATCAACAGGAACTGGCCAGATTGGAAATGCTCGTGGGAGCTGAGCTGTAGCGGAATAAAATCGGCGATGTTTTTGAAAAAGTAGCATTAGATTTCTGTAAACACTTATTTTCCTTGACAAATTTTAAGTACTGAACGAAAACCCTACTATATCTGTATGAAATAAGAAAGATTTGAAGGTGGTTAGCATGAGAAACCCAAAGCCTAAAGCAAGTTTCGGCCGGGCCGGACTTGTAATAATAATTTTTATCGCTGCCTTCTTTGTGGGGTATGCGGTCAGGGGTTTTAGAGTTTCAGCTCCGGCAGATATCGGGCATGACCACGCCTCCGAAGCGGCCCAGGGCGAAGCGCCACAATGGTGGACCTGCTCGATGCACCCCCAGATTCGCCAGCCCAAGCAGGGTAAATGTCCAATCTGTTTTATGGATTTGATCCCTGTCACTTCCGAGGGTGGTGACATTGGCGAGCGGCAGATTTCCTTCTCTCAAGCGGCCGTCAAGCTGATGGACATTGAGACCACGCCGGTCGAGCGGAAATTCGTCGAGGCCGAGATTCGCATGGTCGGCAAGGTCGATTACGATGAGACCCGCGTTAAAAATATCACCGCCTGGGTGCCGGGCCGAATTGACAGGTTATATGTTGACTTCACCGGTATTACGGTCAACAAGGGCGACCACATGGTCGATCTTTACAGTCCCGAGCTGCTCAGCGCCCAGGCAGAGCTGCTCCAGGCTCTCAAGGCGGCCGGCAATGTTAAGACTGCAACTTCCGAGCTGGTGACACGAACTACACTGGCGACGCTGGAGGCGGCCAGAGAAAAACTCCGGCTGCTCGGTCTGAACGAAGGGCAGATCGGCAAAATCGAAAGTTCGGGCAAAGCCGTCACCCACATCACGATATACTCGCCGATGGGCGGTGTTGTCATACATAAGAACGCCGCCGAAGGGCTCTATGTTAATACTGGGACACCGATCTATCAGGTGGCGGACCTTTCGCAACTGTGGGTGATGCTGGATGCTTACGAATCGGACTTGCCCTGGATTCGGTACGGCCAGGATGTAACGTTTACAGCCGAGGCTTATCCGGGAGAAGTTTTCAAAGGCCGGATAAGCTTTATCGACCCTGTACTCAACGACAAGACAAGAACCGTCAAGCTGCGGATGAATGTTGACAACACCGACGGCAAACTCAAACCCGGGATGTTCGTTAGAGCGGTCGTTCGCTCCGGCGTTGCTCGGGGCGGGCGGATTATGGACCCGGACATGGCGGGCAAGTGGATTTGCCCGATGCACCCGGCCGTGGTTAAGGTCGAACCTGCAAGCTGCGATATTTGCGGCATGGACCTGGTGAGAACCGAGTCGCTCGGCTATGTCGTCGATACGCCGAATGAAGCACCGCTGGTGATTCCTGCGTCAGCGCCTTTGATTACGGGGGCCCGCGCCGTGGTTTACATCCGGCTGCCGGATAAAGAAAAGCCGACCTTCGAAGGTCGGCAGGTGACTCTCGGGCCAAGGGCCGGAGAGCATTACCTGGTCAAAGATGGTTTGGCAGAGGGAGAGCTTGTCGTCAATAAGGGTAACTTCAAAATTGACTCGGCGCTTCAGATCCAGGCCAAGCCCAGCATGATGAGTGCCGAAAGCGGCCGCGAGCACGAAATTATCGAAGTCCCCGATGAGTTCCGAGAGGAAATCCGGGCGATAGTTGAGAAGTATTTGTCGCTGCAAGAGGCGCTGGCCGGCGATGATAAAGACCTTGCCGTCAAAGCAGCTAAATCGGCAATAGAATCACTCTCTGGAGTTGATATGAGTTTGCTGATTGACAAGCCTCACGATATGTGGATGTCTCGCAGCACTAAGATGAGCGAAGCACTGGATGCGATACAAAACGCCGCCGATATTGTTGCCGCCCGAAAGGCGTTTGAGACGCTCTCTGACGAGTTGATTGCCGTGGTCGCGCAATTCGGGGTTCCCGAAAGCCGACAGCTCTATCGATTTCATTGCCCGATGGCGTTTGACAGCAAAGGGGCGGACTGGCTGCAGGCGGATAAAGAAATACGAAATCCTTATTTCGGAGCTTCCATGCTAAAGTGCGGCGAAGTTGTCAAAACAATGGGGGCACAAACTGAATGAAACGAAATATTGGAAACCTATTTTTAAGGAGCTGTAAAATGAACGCGAAAAAGACACAGTTGATCACAATGTTATTGCTCGCAGGATTCCTGCTTGCCGGATCGGTTTTTATCTATGGCTGCAAGAAGTCTGAGCCCGAGCCAACCGAGCCGGCCGCACCGACTGCGGCTAAGATTGCAGAAGACACGGCGGACCAGGTCGTCCAGGCTGTCGAGCAGACTGAGTGCCCGGTCATGGGCGGAGCCATTAACAAGGCCCTCTTCACCGAATACAAAGGCAAGAAGGTGTATTTCTGTTGCGAACCCTGCAAGGAGAAATTCGAAGCAGCCCCCGAGCAGTACGTTGCCAAGCTGCCGCAGTTCAATCAATAAGAATAGACGCGGGGACCAATGGACGAGCAACTTACAAACATCAACGGGCAATCTACAGGTCCACTGAGCAGGCTGATCCGGTTTTGTCTTGAGAACAAGCTGGTCGTGGGGCTCTTTGTTGTCCTTGTCGTGGGCACGGGCCTTTACGTTGCCCCGTTCGACTGGGACTTCCGGGGTATGCCACGCGATCCGGTTCCTGTCGATGCCATCCCGGATATCGGCGAGAACCAGCAGATAGTTTTCACCGAGTGGATGGGACGCTCGCCGCAGGACGTCGAGGACCAAATTACGTATCCTCTGACGGTATCTCTGTTGGGCATTCCCGGCGTAAAAACAGTCCGCAGCTATTCGTTCTTCGGTTTCTCGAGCATTTACATAATCTTTGACGAAGGTATCGATTTCTACTGGTCCCGAAGCAGGGTTCTTGAGAAACTGAACAGTCTGCCGGCCGGGACGGTGCCGGAGGGCGTCAAGCCGATGCTGGGCCCTGATGCGACCGCTCTTGGTCAGATTTTCTGGTATACGCTCGAAGGTAGAGATCCGGACGGCAATCCGGCGGGCGGGTGGGACCAGGACGAGCTGCGGACCGTCCAGGACTGGTACGTACGCTACAGCCTGCTCAGCGCCGAAGGTGTCAGTGAGGTCGCCTCTGTCGGAGGTTTTGTCAGGGAGTATCAGATCGATGTGGACCCGGATGCGATGCGCGCCCACAACGTCGCTCTGGGTGACATATTCAAAGCGGTAAAGGCTTCCAACGTCGACGTCGGTGCTCGTACGATTGAGATTAACAAGGTCGAGTATGTGATTCGCGGAGTCGGTTTTTTCAAGGCTGTTTCGGATATCGAAATGACCGTCGTGAAGGTCAACGAGAATGTCCCGATCTACATTAAAGACCTGGCAAAGGTCTCGTACGGTCCCGCGCTGCGGCGCGGCGCTCTGGACAAGGGCGGGGCCGAAGCAGTGGGCGGCGTGGTTGTCGTTCGCTACGGCTACAATCCGCTCGAAGCCATCAAAAACGTCAAAGACAAGATTGAGGACATATCCGCCGGCCTGCCCAAAAAAACGCTGGACGACGGGACGGTTTCACAGGTGACAATTGTTCCGTTTTATGACCGCACGGGACTTATCTATGAAACGTTGGGCACGCTTAGCACCGCGCTGACCGAGGAAATATTAGTTACTGTGATTGTCGTTATCGTCCTTGTCATGCACCTTAGAAGTTCGGTGCTCATCAGTGGTCTTCTTCCGCTGGCGGTGTTGATGTGCTTTATTGCGATGAAGGCGGGCCGGGTCGATGCTAATGTTGTTGCGCTGTCAGGCATAGCGATTGCTATCGGCACCATGGTGGATATGGGCATTGTTATTTGCGAGAATATTCTCAAGCGCCTTGATGAGGCCGGCCCTGAGGATAATACTCTGGACGTTGTTTATTTGGCGACGACCGAGGTCGGCGGGGCGGTACTGACAGCAGTTGCCACGACGGTAGTGAGCTTTCTGCCGGTTTTCACAATGACCGGACCCGAAGGCAAACTTTTCAAACCGCTTGCCTTTACCAAGACATTCGCACTTGTCTCTTCGATTATCGTGGCGCTGACTATTCTTCCGCCGGCCGCCCATATTCTCTTTACGAAGAAATTTACGCTTAAAAGAGCAAAGCGATATATCCTTGGGACCGTCCTGATTGCTGCGGCCGTCATCGCGGCTTTAAAGCTTTACTGGTGGATTGGAGCACTGATCGCAGCCATCGCACTTTATCATCTGATTTCAAACCGTGTCCCGAAGAAGGTTGAAGGCCTGCTGCCTGTGCTTGCTAATATTCTGGCGGTGGTTATAGTCGGTATTATTCTGACCAGCCACTGGTTACCGCTCGGACCGGCCAGAGGGCTTGTGCGAAACATCATCTTCGTCAGTTTAATGATAGGCGGGCTGCTGGTGTTCTTCAGAATCTTCCAGAAATTCTATGGGCAAATTCTCGCCTGGTGTTTGGCGCATAAAATTCTGTTTCTGTCGGTACCTCTGCTGATGGTTATATTTGGCGGTGTGATATGGGTGGGTTTCGGAAGGGTCTTTTTCTTCGTGCCTCAGCAGTTGCGGGCCAATACGGTTTGGTCAAAAGCTGCTCATGCCTTTCCCGGTCTCGGCAAGGAATTTATGCCGCCCCTGGATGAAGGCTCTTATCTGTATATGCCCACGACGATGCCTCACGCGTCCATTGGAGAGTGCCTGGATGTATTGCAGAAGCAGGATGCTGCATTCGCGTCCATTCCTGAAATCGAATCGGCGGTTGGAAAGATAGGCCGGGTGGACTCGCCGCTCGATCCGGCTCCAATCTCCATGATCGAGACGATTATCAATTATAAGCCCGAGTATATAATCGACAAGGATGGCCATCCGATTCGCTTCCGTTACGACCGAATCAAAGGCGAATTCGTCCGAGACGAGAACGGCGAGCTTATCGCTGATCCTGACGGCAGGCCTTTCAGACAATGGCGGGACCATATTAAAAGCCCGGACGATATCTGGAACGAGATTGTAAAGGCCGGCCAGATTCCCGGCACGACTTCGGCGCCGAAGCTCCAGCCGATTGCCGCGAGAATCGTCATGCTGCAAAGCGGCATGCGCGCCCCGATGGGAGTGAAGATTAAAGGGCCGGACCTGGATACGATCGAAAAGGTCGGATTGGAAATCGAGCGCTTTCTCAAAGACGTCCCCGCCGTTGAGCCTTCGACCGTTATAGCGGACCGCATTGTCGGCAAGCCGTACCTGGAGATCGAAATCGACCGCCGGGCGATAGCAAGATACGGGGTGACAATCGGCCAGGTTCAGGATGTGATCGAAGTGGCCGTCGGGGGCAGACGTGCCACGACCACCGTGGAGGGCCGCGAGCGCTACCCCGTGAGGATCCGCTACATGCGGGAGCTCAGGGACAGTATTGAAACTTTGGGCGAAATTCTGATTCCAGCGGCCGGGGGAGCACAAATACCGCTGATTCAACTGGCTGAGATTAACTACGTGCGAGGTCCGCAGGCGATAAAAAGCGAAGATACTTTTCTTCTCGGTTACGTAGTATTCGATAAGAAGCCCGGCTATGCGGAGGTGGATGTCGTCGAACAATGCCAGCGGTATTTGGATGAGAAAATCGAGGCCGGCGAGTTTGTCGTTCCCGAGGGCGTCAACTACACCTTCTCCGGCACGTACGAGAACCAGATTCGCGCCCAGAAAACGCTCACGATTGTTATACCTCTGGCGCTTCTGATTATCTTTTTGATTCTGTATTTCCAGTTCCATTCGGTATCAATGAGTTTGCTTATATTCTCCGGTATCGCCGTTGCATGGAGCGGTGGCTTTTTGATGATTTGGTTTTATGCCCAGCCGTGGTTCCTCAACTTTGACGTGTTCGGCGTGAATATGCGCGACCTTTTCCAGATGCAACCGATAAATCTAAGCGTTGCAATCTGGGTGGGATTTCTGGCGTTGTTCGGGATTGCATCGGACGATGGTGTAGTTATGTGTACGTATCTGAAACAGTCGTTTCAGGGCAAGACTCCTGCGAATATCGACGAAACCCGTCAGATGGTAATTCAGGCCGGAATGCGGAGGGTTCGGCCCTGCCTGATGACAACCGCAACGACGATTTTGGCGTTGATTCCGGTCCTGACTTCTACGGGACGCGGCTCGGATATCATGGTGCCGATGGCAATCCCTTCCTTCGGTGGAATGACGATCGAAATACTGACGATGCTTGTTGTGCCGGTTCTTTACAGTTGGATAAAAGAAATCTCAATGCTGAGTCGGCAGCCAAAAAATAAAATCTAAACGGATATCGGCGTGATTCTTCCGGTAATAATCGGTTAGCTGGATAATCTTGACGGGCACTATGAATGATCTGAAGATTTAATCAGACCTGATTTTTCCAAAGATTCGATTCCATTCAGGAATTTGAGGTAAGAGTGCCACGGCTAAAAGAATAAAAAGAAACCCCTGCTTTCGGAGGGAAAGCGTAAAAAAGCAGGGGTCCCAAAAGTGCTACAAGTATTAAACTCGCTGCACTTGTTAAGAATTAATTTTGATCATTATCTTACAGTGTTCTGCGCCTGCGCAGCCAGCTTACAAGCCCAACGCCGATGCTACCTAGTAAAATGGCGCCTGGGGCGGGTATTACATTTCCGTAAGCCTGGACTTCCGATACGGAGAAAAGCAAATCACCACTATCACTCATACTCCCCTGGAACATTAGGGCGTTAGTCACGATGGGCGATGCGAGCATATGTCTTTGCGTATCATCGGCAGGATTCGGTCGAGTTTGCATACCCCAGTTCGATGGGTCCGGCACAATATCGTAATTTGGCACATACCACGCCAAATTCCATGCACTGGTTCCCATGTCCCAATAGTACAATTCATAGGCGTCGTTATCGTCTGCTTGCACAATGAGACTTTCGATCTTAAACATGTTGCCGAGATCGATATGTATCGAGCGGGCGGCGCCGTCATTAGAATCCCACCAAACAGGTCCCTGGTCCCATTGAGTGCCCCGCGGGAAAAAGGCCCCATCCACAATTGTATTCGGATTGGCCACTAATCCTGCTCCCCATCCGCCTGTGAAAAAAGAACCGCCATTTAGCGTCACATTTGCATTCAGAGCAACATTAGTGATGGGGCCGGCAGAACTGACACCAGCTCCGAGAGCAGCACACATTACTATAAATGATATTCTTTTGAGCATTTCATTCCTTTCTAAACGAGTCTTATCAACACAACAATAAGTCTTTGACAAACATCACACTAATATTCAACCTGAAGAGTCTTGCGCATTGACCCTCCATCTTATACATTAGGTAAAGTTGCCACACAGGCAGGATTGGGTGGACTACGGATTGCGTAGCCAAAAGAGATGCAGGTCAAAACAAATGTTCAGCCTGACACCGCTCCTCCGTCTCATGCCGTATTACCTAACTATGTCCCTCACCTGATTACACATCAGGCTTTGCCCAGGAACTATGGATACGTAATACGCCGTAAAAATATCCTCCTTGAAAATTCACTTACTAATTTATACCATATAAAACATAGGCCTGTCAAGAAAAATTTTCGAAATATAACAAATTTTCTTGCCTATTGTGCTGATGAGGCCGAAAAACGGGTACAATCTTGCCAATATGAATGATCCGTCCGGTTCGAAGATCAAGAACAATGGTGATGTACTTGCGTTTCTTGACGAGATAGGCCTCGTTGATGGCGATGTGACGGACTTTCTTGAGGTTAATTGATCTGTACTTTTGGCGTAAGTGTCTCTTATGAATCTCCTTGACGGTGTCCCAAGGCCTGTCAGTTCCGCCGTATCCCGGATTGACATAACCCGGCAAATGTCTGTTACAAAGCGTTCAAGCGACCTGGTGTAATGCTTTTTCGGCTCGGCGAATGTAAGGTGTGGCTGCCTTACCGGTCCGCAAACTTTGCAACAAAGTCGCGGGGTACGCGCAACCAAATTGATCTTGCGGCGACCGACATGATGCCACTGACCGTTGGTGATAACGGCTTGAGATACTAACGGCCGGGGGATAAACCGCCCGTGTAGAGTGGGCACTAAGCCTATCATGAGTTTAGGGTTGGAAATGCTCATTTTCCTTGAGCCATTCCGGAGTTTCGGAGAGCGTCAGGGCCGTATCGATCAGGGCGATGTGAGAATAACCTTGTGGGAAATTGCCCAGCAGTCGCTTTGACGAGAAGTCGATGTCTTCACTGAAGAGGCCGACATGATTGCTGTATTGAAGCACCCGTTCGAACATCTCCACGGCTTGCTTTTCCCGGCCGATTAGGTAGAGGCTCTTAATCATCCAGAAGGTACAGATAGTAAAGGAGGATTGGGGCACGCCGAAATCGTCTGGGGTCTTGTAGCGATACATCAGCCCATCTTCGCATAGCTCCTCAAAGCTCTTTAAGACCGTATTAATGTAAACGGGATCTTTATGAGATAAGAAACCATAATGCTGCGCCAGCAGATTAGCGGCGTCCATCGAGGTCTCACCATACGATTGGGTCAGGGTCTGGGTATCTTGATCACATCCTTTTTCCAGAATATCGACTTTCATTTCATTTCGCGTTTCTACGAAGCTTTCTGCGTCATTCTTCTTTTGAAAGAAATCGGCGATACGGGCGGCGCGATCCATGGCGACCCAGCACAGGATTTTGGAGAACGTGTAATGTTTCTGCTCCGTCCTGAACTCCCAGATACTGGAATCCAGCTTCTTCCAGTTATTCCGAACGTGACGTGCGAGCGTTCTGACCACTGTCCAGATATCATCTTTGTTGTTTAATGAATGATGGAAGATCATCAAGCTGTGATAGATGGCGTCCAGCAGAACGCCGTAAATGTCATTCTGTCTCTGTTTGAAAGCGGTATTGCCGACTCGCACCGGCCTGGACTGCTCGTAACCCGCGAGCCACGGCAGTTCTTTTTCGGTCACGCTCCCCCGATGGTCGATTGAGTACAGGATTTGAATCTTCTCGTCCTTGTAAGGAACGATATCCAGGATGAATTGCAGGAAGCGTTTGGCTACGTTGAAATGTCCCAGCCTGGCCAGCGTCGTGATGGTCATGGACGCATCCCGAATCCAGCAATACCTGTAATCCCAGTTTCGAATACCGCCGATGATCTCTGGAAGACTGGTGGTTGCCGCGGCGAGAATAGCTCCCGTTTTTTGATAGGCTAACAGTTTCAGAATCAGAGAACTCCTCTCCACCTCTTTTTGATACCGCGTGAACACCTTGGTTTTAGCAAGCCACCCCATCCAATACACCTTCGTTTGCTCGAATTCCAGTTTGATCCGGTCGAGGTCCGGTCGAATAAGCTTCTGATTGTAGCTGAGCAGGAGAAAACAATCTCGTTCGATTGTGATGTTTCCGGCGTTCGCCACATTTTCGAAGGGAAGGTCTGTGTATAAATAGACGGATTCGTATTGCCCTTTGATGGTCAGATGCTTGATGAATTCATTGGTCATCTCGACCTTAGTGGGATATTGGGCGTACGCAGGACGTGGCCGGTAATGAATGCGAATTTGCGGCCTGCCCGAGAGATGCCGGATATAACGGATGATATCGGGTGGGCAGTGGTAGAGCCCGTCCTCCGTCTTGTAACGAGGCATAAAATCGACTAACTCGAAGGCATGCTCGCCACAGGAATACCTGGTCACGAGGATGTTTGTCTTGCTGATATAGTCCTGCTCGATGTGATATTTACCTGAAAGCTCTATTCGAAAACAACCACCGTTTTGCTCATCCAGAATCCTCGCGAAGATAGAGGTTGAGTTGAAGGTCGGCAAACAACACCAGTCGATACTCCCGGTGCGATCGATCAACGCAGCACTCTTACAGTTCCCAATGATCCCGTAATTCAAGTTATCCATAGCTCTAAATGAGTATTACCTGTTGAGACAAGCCTTACTTTCATTGGCCTAATGGTACTTCCAAAAGCAACTCTATCTTGGATTTTCCATTTACGCGCTTAAAAAACATAATTTTTCCATACGACATCAATGAACTTACCGAAATCACATTAAACAATCAAGAATTCTCAATTTTGAAACATGTCCTTTGATTCGACCATCATATCAGAATCTTCTCCGAATTGTGAGTGTCGTGAATCAGACTGCCCTTGGAGTGCTCCCCATCGGCGTGCGTCGATTGACTCAATCCTTCGGCGATGATGCAGTTACTTCAATGTGCCCCGACTTGCCGCTCCATTCATACGCCCCAATATCGGGACTGTGGTCGATGATTCTATTGCCCCAGAAATCCAGACCCCCATTCTCCGGAATAATGCTCCCGGCGTCAATACAACGAGAGTTTGATGCAAGCCGGTATCCGAGCAGCGATTCCCGGGTTCTCATATCGATATGAATTCCGCCCTGCCCCGATGCTACAAAAAGGGGATCGGCCACAACAGGATTCCGATCAGATTCATGCGGCGGGATATTGAAGTACAGGTTATTGTCGAACCTCGTGTTGATTCCCCTGCTGTTCTTACCCCAGCGTCCCTTACCCTCGAAGTAGAATATGTTGTTTTCAAACACGGAATTCAAAGGAGTGCGATTCTCACAAAACACCTCGACATCATATTGCTTACTCACATAGTGGGTATTATTGTAGATATAAACATACTCTGCCGACCGCTCACGTTCGAAGCCATAGAAATAAATGCCTTCACGATCGTTCTGGCTGATATTGTAGCGTATAAACACATAACGCGTGGGCCGTTTCATAATGCCGCAAAACCAGAGATTGTCATGACTGTAATTATACTGAATATAGGTATGAGTGCAGTTATAGTCAGCATCAAAGGCGCCCCGGTCTTTTCCACCCTCTCCGACATTTCCGTATACTTCGTTATACTGTATCTTAATGCCGCGGGTGTTAAAGCAGAAGATGCTGTGGCCTGTGCTGTAGCGGCTGCTGTTTGCCAGGGTATTGTACTCGTACACGGCATCCTCGCTCACACGCGCAATGATGCTGTTTCGACCCGTATGGTCTATAAAGTTACCGGCCACATAGACGCTGGTCCAAAAATAGTCTGCGCTTTGATCCTCCGGCTTGGTATCAAAAAGCACCTTGGCATGAGGGGAGCTATTGCCAATTCCGACTCCTCCGACTCTCTCGATCCTGTTGCCGACTATACGGACATCATGAAATTTCGCCGGCTTCTCTCCTTCCACGCGGATATGAATGCCGCCCCGGCCTTTGCCGGCAACTTTTCCGTTGACATCATGGATATAACAGTTGGTGATATGGATGTGGCGGTGAGTCTTGCCCGTGTCCCGGGCTAACACATAGATACCAAACAATACTCCCTGGTCATCGTCGGTTCCGTCGGTATTCGTGATTTCAATCCCGTCAATCTCCCAGAACTCCAAATTCTTCAGAAAGATGCCGGCGGTGTTTTCCCCCAACGCATTGATAATCGGCCTGTGGCCCTCGCCATAGATACTGAGACAGATGGGGGCATTAGCCGTTCCACTTCCGGCGGGAGAAAACATTCCACTGAAAACAGTTCCTCGCTTAAAGGCAATAGTATCACCCGGCCGGAATTCGGCCTCTTTGTAGTAATCGAAGTCAGCCTGCGAATCGATGCGATATACCGACGCGTCCACAGAAGAGACAATAACAACCACCAGTAATCCGATATATATCTTTAAGCTGGCCCATACTCTATTTTGCTTCATCATATCTCCGTCACGCAAATGTTCCCACGTGCCTTTCAACTTATCCAGGTTTGTGAAATCGTAACGGTTGAGCATCATAAGTTCGACTTCTCCATCAGGCAACTCTTATTTTGTAAAGCATGCACAGTTTTTTGAATACCATCCAGCAAAAGGTAGGGTGTGCAAATTTTTTTTGCACACGCGGTTCTTCTATCGCGCCAGTGGTATCCAAACTTCCATCCAGGAGACGCCGCGGTTTGCCCAGGCGAAATAAGGTATCAATTCAATATCGATGTTTCCGACTTCGCTTTCGCTCAAGGGGCGGGATTCGAATCTGCGATAGAGTTGATTTGCCCAATCGGCGTCTTGAGAAGAAGTTGATGCCTGTGTTTCACTGACGAAACGCTGTTTTTCCGCGGCGTTTAAGGCCCGGCCGGTCAAAACCGTTATCCCCCCCAATCGGCTTCTGTCAAAACGGGATTTGAAACGGATGTTTTCCGGCAGGAAAACGCCTTCGTTCCAGATGCTTTGTCCATTTTGCTGTTTAGGCAATTCAAGGCAATAAACAACGGGACCTCGCATGACAGCAACAGAGTTACGCAGTTCGACAACGTTGGGATGGGCCTCGATAAGCCGAACTTCCAGTGGCAATGCGAGTTCTATAGTATCGCCGGCAGACCATTTTCGTCTCAGAGTCGCATAGGAGCCGGGATCGGGTGTGCTGTCAGAGTCTTTTGCGTTTATTTTGAGAGTCGCCCCTTCGGCCCAGCCGGGGATTCGCAATTTAAGAGATACCGGCTTTTCGGGAGTATTGCGGAAGGTTATTGTGATATGCCCATCCCAGGGATACGAGGTCTTTTGTTCCAGAGATACTTTTGTGCCGTTAGGTAATTGGGTCGTTAGCGTGCTGCCGCTGTAAAGATGTACCCAGAGTTCGTCTTTCGATACGCTATAGGCCCACCCACTGAGGCCGGCGATCGTGCGAGCTACCTGGGGCGGGCAGCAGTAACAACTGTGAACCGACCATCTTGTCGCCGTATGGTGCTTATGAGGTCCTTTTTGTTCGCCGGTCCACTTGAGGGGATTACAATAGAAGAATTTCCTGCCGTCGGCACTTACGGCCGAGAGCATACTGTTATAAAGTACCCGCTCCATAACGTCGGCATATTTTGCATCACCCGTAAGAGCGAGCATACGCCAGTTCCACATGGCATTTCCGATATTGGCACAGGTTTCGCAATAGGCACTGCGATTAGGCAATTCATAATCGGCCCGGAAGGCTTCGTGCAGGGGGTCTCCCCTTGAAGAATCTCCGCCGCCTGAACCGACGGCCCCGGTGATATACATCCTTCGTGTTGTCGCGTTGAGCCAGACTCTGCACAATGCTTCGAGCAGGGCGTTCTCGCCGGTTTCGGCGAAAAGGTCTGCGGCTCCGCAATACAGATAGGTCGCACATACGGCGTGTCCCACTGCTTGTGTTTCGTTTCGAAATGGCACGCGGTCCTGGGTCTGATCCGTGCCGCCATTGCGATGGTCTCCGCCGCCGGGGCTGCTGCCGCGGTTGTCGATGAGTATTCCCGCTAATTCGAGATAGCGTTGTTCAAGCGTAGTCCTGTACAGTTCTATCAAACCCATATAGGCCGAGGGATTCCACGGGAAATGCACGAGTCTCGGGGGACGGGGCTGGAATTGTTCGTAAAGGAAATCGCCTGTTTTGCGAGCAATGCCGAGGAAATTATCCTTGCCGCTGACGCGATGATGGATGCAGGCGGCGGTCATGAGGTGCCCCATGCAATAGAGTTCATGTATGTGGGGCATTTTGAGGCGGTTGGCGGTGTCATTGCCGATTTGCGTGGCGATGTAGCCGTCCGGGGCCTGTGCCTTTGCGATGATATCGATCCATTCGTCCATCAGCCGGTCGAGTTCGGGATTCCGGGTAACCTGATAGACCAAAGCGACCGCTTCGAGCCACTTGTAACAGTCGCCGTCGCTCCAGGCGACGCTGCGACGGGGAGCTTTTTCCAGGCCGGCTGCGATTTTAAAGTTGATCAGGTGTTCGGAATTCGAGGGATCAAGCAATCCCTGACGTACACTGGGGAGCATAGCCTCACGGCACAACTTAAACTTGTCGGCCCAGAATCCTTCGGTCCACCGGACGTCATTCAGATCGATATTCCGCATCCGTACGTATGGGCTTCGTGACGTGTTCACCAGTCCCCGATCAATAGCCTGAACAGGCCTCAGAAAAGAGAGAACGACGAATAAGATAAAAAACCGTTTCATCCGATATCGACCGTACCGCATCTAAATTGTGCACCGGGCAGGGGCAAGCATTAAAGCAACTTTGCCGTTAAGAGCTTTCATTCTTTTGGCGGCGCGATCTCAGTCTTGGGTATATTACCCTTGATAACTTCGAGAAGCGGGTTATCCGTTCCCAGAATCAACCTCGTTTTCTCACCGCCCATATGCTCCTCATACAGTTCAAGAGTCTTCCAAAATCTGTAGAAGTCGGGATCTCGTCCGAAAGCCTTTGCATAGATCTCAGTTGCCTTAGCGTCCGCGGTTCCCTCAATCTCCTTGGCGGTTTTGTAGGCCTCGGACAGAATCGTTTTCATCTCCCTCTCTTTATCGCCCATAATCTTCTCATATTGCCCCTCACCTTCCGAAGTATACTTCTTGGCGATCCTTTGTCTCTCCTCGATCATCCTGTCTTCGACTTTCTCTTTAACCTCCTGAACATACGTAAGCCCTTTGATCAGGACGCCGGAGGTGTGAATGCCGATGCCGTATTCCTCACAAGCTTGCCTCGAGGTCTCTGTGATTTCAGCCACAATCTTTGGACGTCCTTCGCTGACAAGGCCTACTTCAGTCGTCTCTCTCAGTTCCTCTTCGGCTACCCGCATCTGACGGTTATCCGTCCTGACTACTTCAATCAGGTCTCTTTTTGTAATGGAGTTACGCGTACTCGAGTCGATAATATCATCGAGCCTTGCATGCGCTTGCTCTTCCATACCGACCGATCTCAGAAATTGAAGCGGGTCCTTGATATACCATCGTGCCGTCGTATCGACCAGGATATATTTCTTGTCTTTAGTGGGGATTTGTTCCGGGTAGCCGTTCCATCTCAAAAGTCTTCTCTCGAACTCTCTTACATTCTGTATGAACGGTATTTTGAATCGCAATCCCGCACCTTCACTGACGGCGATGCCTTCTTTGCCGTATTTGTCCTTCAGTTCTGTAAGGACCTTCTGTGTGTCCCGGCCCTCTATCGGATTGATGATCACCCTGACGGGCTTTCCAAATTGAGTCACCACCGCCTGTTCCGTCTCGTCCACCACGTATATCGACAAAGACAGAAGGGCAAGGATTGCCACAAGTATAACTATTGCGATGATGTAAACAATTTCTTTGTCTTTATTTTCTATCAACCGTTTCGGGTATTTTTCGAAATAATTCATTCGGTCGCCTCATTATTTTCGAGATCAAGTTTCATTAGAATTCCGCCTTCAGCACCTCCCTGTTCGATAATCCATTTCTCGGGTATCAGCGGCAGGAGCTTGGACATTGTCTCCAGATACATTCGCTGCTTCGTAACATCAGGAGCTTTCCTGTATTCTTCGTATATGTTTTCAAACTTTGCTATATCGCCTTCTGCTCTGTTCACCCTTTCAGCGGCGTAACCCTTTGAAGACTCAATTAATTTTTGGGCCTCGCCTTTTGTTTTCGGTACGGCTTCGTTGTAGGCCTTCATGGCTTCATTGATTCTTTGTTCCTTCTGCTGCAGGGCTTTATTCACTTCGTTGAAGGCTGGTCTCACCCGCTGGGGCGGATTAGACGATTGGAGCTTGACGGTGACGACGTGAATGCCGGTCTCATATTCGTCCAGCAGCTTCTGCAGTGATTCTTTGGCAGCGCTCTCATACTCTATTCTTCCTATGGTTATGGCTTCGTCCACGCTTCCGTTACCAATAAGCTGTCTCATTACCGCCTGGCTTGCATCCCTTATTGTCTGCTTGGGTTCGCGTATATTAAACAGGTAGCTTCTGGCATTCTTAATCCTGTATTGAACGATCCACTCCACGTCGGTTATGTTGAGGTCTCCCGTAAGCATGATGTACTCGCCTTGAAGTATCTCTTTGGCCTTCTCTGTCATTTGGAGTGTCCGGCCCCTTGAAGCTCTTTCCCCGCTTTCGCTTATCAGCTTCGCCAGATCCTGTAAGTTTGACCGTCCGGCGTCGATCTCCTCGACTCCTAAGTATCGAGAATCCACACCTGCCTGTAGTGTTCTGAAACCAAATTCCTCTTTCTGCACTTTCTTTACCGGCACTGCGATGGGCTTGTCAATCCAGTAGGGCATTTTCAGATGTATCCCCGGTTCTGTTGTTCGATTATATTTGCCAAATCTTTTTACCACGCCGGCGGAATCAGCAGGCACAGTGTAGACGGAAGTAGCTAATCCAACGGCCGCTATGACAAATAGGACTGCCACATTGATCCACTTCCATCCAATTGGGAGATAGCTTCCCGGGTGAGGGTTCTGTATTCTCTGTAGAAAATCTCGTAATTCCATATATAGCACCGTCAAAAACAAAAGTTTACTGAATGTCTTGAAACGTCAATCTCTCTCAGGGAATCTTTGAATCGTGATGTCGTATTCTTTATATACTATCATAACGGGTATTCTTCAAGTGTAAAGTGTCAATTATTCTGTCCAAAAAGAAATTAGACATTTATAATATTCAAATGGCTGACAGCTTTGCGGCTTCACGATACAATTATAATAGAAATGGTGAATCTGTTAATATGCCTATTTAGACCGAAAGGAGCAAATATGAGAGATACACGAGAATCGAGCTGTGGCCGCCGAGATACAAACCTCTTAGGCCCCAATGACATCGAATCAACTGAAGCTTCGGCGGGGACCATCATAAAATCAGATTGGCAACGTGTTCCACGTATACTCTTGGGACTGATTATCGCTTTAGCATGGAGCGGTACGACTTTTGCTCAGATTACCATCGATGGGCGCTACTGGAAATATAATGGCAAGCGCGTTCTGTTGCTCGGCGGTTGGAATCACGGGCATAATCCGTTTATCGATCACGACACCGACAATGATAAAGATAATCAAGGCGTAAGCACACCCAGACAAATCAAAAACGCTATGGATGAATTAGCAGCGGCAGGCGGGAACTATCTTCGGTGTGTACTCGATCCGGGGATGGCAGCCGGAATACAGGGATTTGATTTCTGTGCTAAATCAGGTGCTAAGTACGATCTCAATACAATGACCGGCCCGTTCTGGAAGCGAATCGAGATGTTTATAGCCGAAGCGAAGAAACGCGATATCATTGTTCAGTTAGAAGTCTGGGACAGGTTTGATTGGATCGATGGCAGTTGGGGGGGCTGGCCAGTGAGTCCATGGAATCCGAAGAACAACATAAACTACACGACGGCATCATCCGGATTAGCAGCATCGTACCGCTCATATAATGGCCATCCTTTTCTTCAAGGGATACCGGGGCATCCAAAATACGAGAACGCATCGGAATCCAGGAAGCAGAAATATGACCTGGTTCGGAGTTATCAGGACAAATTCATCGCCAAGCTGCTTTTAATCACGCTACGCTACAACAATGTGCTGTATTGCATGAATAATGAAACACACGCAGACCCTGCATGGGGTCAGTACTGGATGAAGTTCATTGAAGGTAAAGCAAGCGCTCAAGACAAAAGTGTGTCAACTACAGATATGTTTGACGATGTCTTCAGGGCAGAAAGCTCTCGAAAGCTTAATTATCAGCTTAGCAACCGGGGCAAATACGATTATATCGATGTGTCTCAGGCCAACAGCAGACATGCGGACCAAGCACATTGGAGCAAGATAAAATGGATAGCCGACGCGGCGAGGAACATGGATCCTCCCTATCTACTGCACATGACCAAAATATATGGTAATGACATTGCTCTGGACGGCAAACCCTGGAGCAGATTCAAACCGGGGGATACTGACAACGGTATCGAGGAATGGTGGCGCAATCTTCTGGTTGGTGTGGCCGGAGTGAGGTTTCATCGCCCTACATCAGGGATAGGTTTATACCCTGAGGCGAAGAATTGTATTAGCGCGACCAGGAAGGTCGAAAGCAAAGTGAAATTTTGGAACGTTGAGCCCAGGCTGGATCTTTTGACAAGCCGGCAGTCCGATGAAGCTTACTTGGCGGCCGATCCTGGGAAAGCCTACATTCTCTATTTCACAAAGAACGGCGGTGGGTCAGTCGGTTTGAAGTTGGACAGTTATCCGGAAAAGAAATTTAAACTTAGCTGGGTTAATATCGGCACGGGTAACTTCGAATCAACCACAGCCATATCGGGTGGAAGCACAGTCACAATTAATCGTCCAAATGGTTCTTCGCATTGGGTAGCGACAATTGTCAGGTAAGAAACCAACATTCTGTCTTCTCTTGCCGGCTTTGGTGGCTGTTCTTACCAACTGTGCAATTGCGAAAAATCTTGGTAGCCGCTGCGCTCGTATGTGGGAATACGAAGAATATAGCCTGACCAACACGACCTGGTCCGGGAATCCCTTCGATCTCGTGGCGACGGCAACTTTTACACACCCCAAAGAGAAGCGTACGACCGAGATGTTCTACGCCGGAAGCGACACGTGGAAGTTCCGTTTTACAGGAACACGAACAGGCACCTGGAGCATATCGACGTCCAGCAATGACTCAGATCTCGATGGGTACACGGGCTCTGTGACCGTAAGTCCACGAGCCAACTCTGAGATAAAGGGATTTTTAACAAATGTTGGGAACAAGTACGCGATAATGGTTGAAGATGTGGAACACCTGGAGGGATATGTCTATCAGGTTTTTATGAATCAGCAGGACTATGAGCAGCAGCACGAGCACTCCTCAAGAATTCTGGGGCATCCTAACCGGTCGGGTCTCATCGATGACTACTGGAACACCACCCGCGAAAACGGTTTTGACATTTACTTCTTCGCGGTCTTTTATAGCTGGTTTCGGATGGGTGCTCTGAGCATTAACGATTTCTCCGGCGGCGCAGATCCCGAGCTGGATCAACCAGATTTAGCACTGTTTGAAACGCTCGAACTCGCCATCAGGTACGCACACGAACGGGGCGGACGAACCCATATCTGGGCCTGGGGGGACAATGATCGGCGACAAACACCCAATCACCTCGGCGACGGATTCAGGGGCAAGAGACATCGGCGGCTCATCCGTTATATAGCCGCCCGGCTGGGACCATTGCCCGGATGGAGTATGAACTTCGGCTTTGACACCATCGAAATGCCTAACGCAGAGGCGGACACGATATGGTGGGCCGACCAAATGAACCGCACGATGGGTTGGCCGCATATCTTGACGTCGCGGGGATGGCGGGACGATAGTTTCGGTGCGAACTCATACGCCGGGTTCGGAGGCAATCCTTACGATTTAGAGACAACCGACAAGGGGCCGGCCGATTACCGGGAAATCAGGCAACATATGGAGGCTTACGGGAACAAGCCTTCGATCTATGAGGAACGCCACACGTATAACCGCTGGAAGTGCTGGCCGTCGAGAGTCCCCGACCTGGACAGGCTCAACGAAACCGGTTGCCGCCGATTAATCTGGCGGGAAACCATGGCCGGAGGAATGGGTGGTTTCTTTGGTCACTTTTCGGACCGTTTCAACAAGTACGGACCATTCCAGGCAAATGGTCCGTGCGGGTACCATCCCGATTCGCTCAAACGGGCATTCCGCACGCACCGGGAATTCTGGAAAAGTGGGCGGCTGAAACTGAGTATGTCGCCGGACAATAGTCTCATTAGTGGAGCGACAGGATATTGCCTGGCCGCCGCCGACAAGAAACACTTCGTTTTCTTTGTTGAAGATGCGGATTCGGTTACGGTCGATCTGAGCGGCATGCCGACCAGCCAACCGGTCATCTCGGTGGACACCAGGATGGACTACTGTGAAATCGACGGGGGCGCTCTAACCGCAGGCATTCACACGATTCAATTAGGCCGAATTTCGGATTGGGCGCTCGCTGTAGGCAAGTTTGGTGAAAAGAGTCCCGGGCGTAAATGAGCAATCTTTAAGACGATTGGGATTGCTGAAGTCTACCTTGAGATTTCAGGGAATAATACTATAATAAGATATTGTCAGAAGGCGATGGATGATGAGCGGGACTTCCGAGTTTGCAACAGCGAGCCTGTCACCATGCCGGATTTCTTCGGTTCCCGATCCAGCCCTCTGATTACAATGCTGCGCGATGGCCACGAAGGCGTCGAGCTTAATGATGAGCAGTTCGAGCGGCTCACCACGTGGGCGGACAATAACGTCCTGTTCTATGGCACATTCGATCCCGAAGACCAGGCCCGGCAGCTCAGAGGCAAGCGCATAGAAGGACCACAAGTAGATTGAATTTGTGCTGGCTGTCCGGATATGAAAACCAAGGATTGCGGAGCAGCCGACAAGGCCGCCATCCAGCGGGTGTGAGTCCCGCCGTGCCAATTGCCCGATTCAGGCACGTAGCGATACCACGGCTCATGTTGGGTAATCGCATGAGTTCTGCGTGGCGTAAACGGCCCGGCCGCCCTGGACATTTACATCCGGTGGTGGGTGCAACCTGAGGGTCTAACAAGTATGGGAGCTTGAACATTAATGGAATGACTGCAACCCCGAAATAGTTTCGTCGTTGAAGTTGCATAGCGACGGTTATCCGGCGTCAGAAAGTTGTAAATTTCATTGCGGCAAATGCGTTCAAGTGATATAATATAGAACTGTCGGAGTTACTGCTAAACAACTAACCCGCATAAGGATCTCTGATTGAAAAACAAGGGAATCTGTGATCCAAAATACGAGAATAGTTCGAGGATTTACGCTTATAGAATTATTGGTAGTAATAGCTATTATTGCATTACTTCTTTCGATTCTGACGCCTGCATTACAAAGGGTCAAAGAACAAGCAAAACAGACTCGATGCCAGGCCAATCTCAAACAAATCGGTCTGGCAATGCATGCGTACGCGGGTGATTACGATTACTTGATACCACAGGCGGAATTACGGCCGGGTGTTGCTGTATATACCGGTATAGACATGAGATGGCCCGTCCTGTTCATGCCTTATTTAGGTTCAGTAGCCGACAGCATCGAAGATCTTGAAGAATATTATGAACTTGAGATATTCGATTGTCCGAGCTACCCACTAAAAGAACAGACCGTTGACTACTGTACTAACGCCTTCGACCTGAAGGGCTCCTTAACCGAGTCTTTCGGATTCACCAAGATGGATGAATTTCCCCGCCATACATCTACAATTTACATGGCGGATTACGAGTATATCCCGGATGCCGGTCACATTAAGATCATCGTCAAAGAAGATCCTCCCGACGTTATGAAAGTTAAAATGCAATCGCTGGACGTCTGGAACAGGAATCATCTGCCATCGGCCCCGGATGGTTCGGTAAACGGTTCGCGACGAGTGGCGCTTGATCGTCATAAGAAATGGATTAACTGCATGTTCGTTGACGGTCACGCCGGCAAGATGCGCCCTCTTGAACTCACTGTGTACGATTTCGGTCTGCCGGCGGATTTGATAAGCAATTGAAGCTCGTACCTATGGAATCTGCAGAACGTCGTATGCAAAATATGAGGAGGAAAAAGTAATTATTAACGTTCTAATTGTAAGATGTAAAGCCGGAAAAAGGTGAAATTTTCCGGCCGGATTTGGTAGTATAATGTTTTAGAAGCTTCGGGAACATCGCGATGTTGCGGGCCCGCGAATCCCGGCGAAAAACATCATATTAATTTCGAAGGAGGCAGGTTATGTTCAGAACAATATTGATTGGTCTTATACTTTCTGTCGTGGTGCTCATATCAGTGCCGGCTCGGGCGGAATTCCATGGTATGTCGAATTTTGACGTGCAATACACACAGGACACTACTGTGGATCCTCCACAGTACCGGCTGGAAGGATTTACATTCATCGACCACAATACTCCTCTCGATGATTTGGTCCTTGGCGAAAGCTCAGGTGTTGTAAATGTAGGCGGTGCCGGTGACATCACATCCATAGATGATTTCGACCTTAACAGCTTCGCACCTCGCAACGGGGCCACGCCCCCGGAGTTTCAAACAAGGAACTTCGGTGGTTCGCCGAGATGGCAGGACACTAACGGCGACGGGTACGACTTCTTCATATTCGAGGCCGGTCGAAATGACGAATTCGCCGTTCAGGCCATTATCCCGGGCGGAGTCTTCGGGCAAAAAATCGTTGTCCAAGATTCATACTGGCAACCCAGCATTACCTCAGAAGCCGATATTGAATTGAATCGCACTCCCGGGCCCAATAATAACCAGCTAATTGGTGGTATCGCATTTAAGGTCACTGATCTGCTGGATGAGAACGGGGATCCTCTAACCAACGAATCGGTCATCGAGGGCCTTCAATTCACAAGCCCCGGCATGGACCCGACATGTGTTTGCGCCGTCGTTGGATCTCCCGCCGCGTTTAACCCGGCCCCGGCGGATAATGCTACAATCGATAACGCAAGCCCCGTTCTCACATGGTCATCCGGCGCCGGAATGGTTTCTCAAAAGGTATTTTTCAGCGAGGATCTTGCTGATGTGGAGAACCGCCGCGGATTCAGACCTTGCCGGAACAGCAGAAGAACCGCCGTTCCCCGCGACTATTGTGATGCCGCATTGGGTCAGACTGACGCGCCAGGGCAATTCCTTTACGGCCGAACACTCATCGGATGGTACGATGTGGGAACCTATAGACACCTCAGCGACTGTGGCAATGAATCAGCAGGTCGTTGTCGGTTTGGCCGTTTCTCCCAATGTCGCTGCGGACAATCCGAATACGACAACATCCGTCCTGTCCATGCCGGATGTTACCGGTACAGTCGATCCAGCAGGGCCGTTTGATACGTTCGTGGATGTAGGAATGCCCGTCAATTCGCCGGATAATTTATATATTATTGTCAAAGACAGTACAGGTGGCACCGCTGTCATCGACAATCCTGATAATCCCACAGCAGTCCAGTCGCCGGTGTGGAAGCAGTGGTCGATAGACTTACAGGCAATCGCTGATCAGAATGTAAACCTCCAGGCTGTCATGAGCCTAATCATCGGAGTCGGTGACAAGAGCGGCGCGGCGGAAGGCGGCACAGGTACGTTATTTATCGACAATATCGGCTTGTATGGCACTGACCTAATGCAGTAGATTATCATAATAAGTTCGTAAACTAAAAGTTTATAAAGATCGGGTTTTCTGCCGGGTCGGTAGTTTTCTGACCTAAAACAATTTATTGGGCTCACGTCAGGTTTTTTGGCGTGGGCCCTTTATCGCTGACAAAGCAGGACATTCTTACTCACCTATACTGAAATATAAACTTTCTTGAATGATGGGCTCTATATATTATACTAATCCGAAGTTGGGAAAAATTCACCTTATCAGATAAGGAGTCTCGTATGGTTAGGCATTTGAAAATGTTAAAATGTGCCGTTTGTTTTGCTTTAGTGGTAATCCTATGGAGCCAAACTGTATCCGGCGGACAAATCAGTGGAGAGCTCAGGAAATGGCACAAAGTTACGTTGACGTTTGACGGGCCCGAGGCGAGTGAGACGGCCAATCCCAATCCGTTTCTTTACTACCGCCTGAATGTTACTTTCGAACATCAGCCGAGCGGTAAGTCGTATCTTGTGCCGGGCTATTATGCCGCGGACGGCGATGCGGCGAACACAAGCGCAAACAGCGGCAACAAATGGCGCGTCCATTTCGCGCCCGATCAAGTCGGTACATGGAATTACAACGTTTCGTTCAGAAAAGGACAGAACGTTGCCGTCAATGAAAGAAAAAATGCCGGTCAAAGTGCAGGCTTCATGGATGGTCAGAGCGGCTCTTTTGACATCGGGCCCACCGACAAGACCGGCAGAGATTTTCGCGGTAAAGGATTGCTGAAATATGTCGGCAAGCATCATCTACGCTTCGCCGAGACTTCGGAGTACTTCCTGAAATGCGGAGCCGATGCCCCCGAGAACTTCCTGGCCTACGCCGATTTCGACGGCGACTTCAAGACCGACGGCCGCAAAGACGAGCTTATCAAGACCTGGGGCCCGCACATCAAGGACTTCAAGCCAGGCGATCCGACCTGGCAAAACGGCAAAGGCAAAGGTATCATCGGTGCTATCAACTACCTGGCCTCGAAAGGTATGAACGTCTTTTCGTTCCTCCCGCTCAATATCAAAGGCGACGATAAGAACGTCTTTCCTTACCTTACTTACGACGAGCGGGAACGCCTTGATTGCTCCCGGCTCGACCAGTGGGAGATAGTTTTCGCCCACGGCACATCCATGGGAATGTACCTGCATTTCAAAACGTTGGAAACAGAAAACGAGCTGCTGCTCGACAATGGCGAGCTGGGTCCGCAGCGCAAACTTTACTACCGCGAGCTGATAGCGCGATTCAGCCACCACCTGGCGCTCAACTGGAATCTCGGCGAGGAAATAAACGATGCTAACACCGGGCAGAAGGCCGCCTGGGCGAATTATTTCTGGACACACGATCCGTATCAACATCACATCGTGATTCATAACGGTGCCAATCATTACGATTTGCTGGGTCCTGAATCGAAGATAACGGGCTTTTCTTTGCAGACCAACAAGTCCGATTTCAGGCGGGTCCACGGCCAGACCAGAAATTATATCGATCGGTCGGCGGCGGCCGGAAAACACTGGGTCGTCGCGTGTGACGAACCGGGCGACGCCTCCCACGGACTCATTACCGACGCCGAAGATCCCACCCGCGACAACGCTCGCAAAAACGGCCTGTGGGGCAATATCATGGCCGGCGGCGCAGGCGTCGAATGGTACTTCGGCTATAAGCACCCCCACAGCGACCTGACTTGCCAGGACTACCGCACGCGAGAGAAGGTGTGGACCCAATGCCGTTACGCACTTGAGTTTTTTAACAGGCACAAAATCCCTTTCTGGGACATGAAGTGCGAAGATGAGATGACCGAGAACACGGATGACTACGTTCTTTGTAAACCCGGCGAGGTTTACCTGGTCTATCTCAAGCACGGCGGAAAAGTCGATATCAACGCACCGACAGGCAGGTTTACCTATGGCTGGTTCAATCCGCGAACAGGTGACGGTCTTGACGGCCTGCTTAACACCGGCTCAGTTCGTGCCGGCCGAAAAATCGAAGTCGCCGCACCCGACAAGAACGACTGGCTGCTGGTAATAAAAGGTTCAGGCAGGCTGGAACTCGCCTCCGAGTAGCCTCCTCCGCGTATAGCCGGCGATGACCTGCTTGTGCTTGACTCATTATTATAAAATGAGTGAGAACCATAAACCACATTGGGTTTATGGTTGTGAACCCAACGTGGTTCACAACTCCCCGAGTATCCCGACGTACGTCGGGAGAACCTACAACCTGACGGTTAATCCCGATGTACATCGGGACCGAAAAGCCCAAAAGTCTATTGTTTTCAATATCTTAGCAAGTTTTTCGATTTTCGCAAGAGTTCGCATCCTTTCGCGTTTCTTCGCACTTTATCGCGGTATTCGAAGCGCAAAACGGTACAAAACGGTAGTCCAATTGGAGCCAGTTCTGAGGGGCCATGGAGACTTGCTCGGCAGAGATGAGTGGCCCCATTCTTCGGTGAACTGTTTACTTCGCCCATTTCACGGGGTCGCCCGCAAGTTCGTTGAGGTACATCTCAAGATTGGTGTAGCTGTCCGCGGACAGATTCGTGTTTTTGCCGTCATCCTTGTTCGAGGGATCAAGGCCATGCGCCTTTTCCCACGCATCCGACATGCCGTCATGGTCGGAGTCCACGGGAGCTGAGGCGCCTTTGAGATTCGGCCATCCGCCAACATCACTCGGCGTAGTAATGATACCATCTTTTCCATAAGTTGCCGTACCCTTACGGACTTCTTCGATAATACGTCCGTCCACACTATCGCGATTAGGCTTTGAGCAGCCGGTATGAGCAAGAATAGCACGGTAGGCAGCTTCTGGGGTCTGCTGATTAATAGCCATCGCAGGCCATGGTTTGTTCAGTCGCATGTACTTGCTGCCGTCTATTCCCTCCCAGTTATTGGCGGTAACCGCGGGATAGCCCTCTACCGCGTTGTGCGCAACATACCAACTGCCCTTGTCGTCACCGGCACGCGCGGAAGGTTCGGCGACTCGGTCCTTTACCCCGCTGTCAGTTGCAGGCCCCGGCTTGTAGTAATTGGCGATCATGTTGATGGTGGAGAATTCAATCGGCGGCTTGCGCCTGTCGCCCCCTTGATGAGCTTCGGCGCCATAGGAACTTTGATATCCCCAGTTGTAAAGCACATTGTTTCTGTAATCGTTGAATCCGCAACCGGAGGCCCACCGCGGATTGCGACTGTCGTTGTGTGCGATCAAGTTGTGATGGTAAGTGCCATATTGATTTCCCCAGATGCCGCCAAATCTATGGCCGCTATCGCCCTTGGCGCAGGCTTCGGTGATCATGCACCATTGAATGGTGACGTTTTCGTTGTGGTACAAGGACAGTATCTCATCGCTGCTCCAGCTGGTCGAGACATGGTCCACGATGATGTTCTTCTTATATCTGCCGCCTATTGCATCAGTTTCAACAGTGGGATTTGCCCTGACGCGGATATACCGGATGATCACGTCGTTGGCCCCGATGCCAAGACTTCCTCTAATGCAGATGCCGTCTCCCGGTGCAGTCTGTCCGGCAATGGTAATGTTGTCATTTCTGATACCGAACTTCCCGTCAATCGTGCCCGAAACTCTGAACACAACGGTCCTCGGCCCGGATGCGTCGAGGGCCTGCCCTAGGCTGCCGGGCCCGGAGGGCTTGAGAGTCGTGACTTCGTACACGGCACCGCCACGCCCACCCACGGCGTACTTCCCGTAGCCTTCGGCAGTAGGAAATGCCAGTTGCTGGGAATAGGCAGTACTCCCAACACTCATCAATAAGATAAGTGCCAAGACGGCTTTGGTGAGGTTTGCCATTTTCATGATTTCCCCTTTGTTCAAATTCCTATTGGTTTATTTGACTCTTGACGCTGCTATTCAATCTCGACAACCACCCTTTGATACCTAGTCAATTGCGGCGTACCCTTATCGGTTACCTCGCAGATAATGTGGATGGTCTTCCCTTTGCCGCCATGGCCGGGCACTGTGAATGAGGCGTCTTGTTTCCTGGCATTTACTATGTCAATGGCTCCTTCGTAGGTATCCGCCTGCTGATACTGCCACCATCGGTAGGTCAATTCGTCGCCGTCCGGGTCCGTGGTTCCGCTTGCACTGAGTGACACCTTCTGTCCGGGCTGAACCTTCAGGTCAAGGGCATGGGCCAGTTTGACCACCGGCGGATGATTTGCTTCCTTATACGATTTCACGCACCAGTCAGCTCGTGATGCAAAGTCGTTTTGAAACGCCTCCATCCAACGCCAGATAGGTTTGAGATATGTTGTAAGCTCAGCGTCATTTTTGATTTTCTTCTTGATGCGGTTACGCCCCCAAGCAGTACTCGTATACCATCTCCCCTCGGGATACGTGTAGCCCTCCTCGATAACAGGATCAAGCCAGGTGTTGTCTCGGACTTTAACATAACGGCCACCCCAACCACCCCAGTCGGGATTGTCCAGATTTCGCAATCCGACCGGGATTTCATGCATGTACGAAGGTGAGTCGCCCTCGGACCTGAAATCCCCATCATCAAATCCCGACTTTTCCCCCTTCTTAAATGATTTGTACAACGCACACAGGGGACCGTGGTTCTTTTTAATGTTTTCATTCATCCACGATCCGACTAAGAACTTTTTTTGCTCTGCGGGTAAAATATCTTTCCAGAAGTACGCGAAGGCTACGAATTGATCGGAGATAATAGTCAGAATGTTGTACTTTCCCCATTTGGGCTTAATGTATTCCTGATACGTTTTATCCTGCTCCCAGATAAAGAAAAAGCGGCACTTTTTCGCCATGTACTCCATCTTATCCGGGTGATCTTCTTCGATGGTTTTCAGGGCACGGGCGATGGTGTTCATCCCGCCCCAGGCTTGGAGCCAGATGGGACGGTCGTCTGTCTCGTCCAGGAGAACCTTGACGATGTGTTCCGATCCGGGAGTAACCTTTTTCATTTCACCCTCCGTGTCTACGTTTCCGAGGAACGTGATCGACTTAAGGTACTCTGGTGTAGGATAGCGACTGTCATGTTTGACCAGATTGGGATAAATTTCCGTGTAGGCTTCCAGGTATTTCACATACCAGTCATCCCCGGCCCATCTGTGATCATGCGCGTGGTATTGTGAACTCGTTGAGATAATACCCTCGATATCAAAATCATTGGCATAGAGCAGGCACCGGACGAAGGAACACTCGTCGTCAATCTCTGCATCGCTTGTGACGATGACACGCGGTTTGACGCGTTCGGAAGCGCTTATTGAAACAACAAATGAAATCAAAAGCGCTATTGTCAATCGTACAACACTTTTCATATTTCCTGATAACTCCATGCGATTCTCCTTCTATTTGAAACAGTGGTGTAGCTCCCTGCTCCGGTTTCGGTCGACTGATCTTCTCAATCACTAACGACAATTCGACTGTCACCATCTGTTCAGCTACCACTTGCAGCCGCGTTAAACAAAGCGGAAAATTAAATGATCTAATTATACTGGGGATTTAGCGAATTCAAAGTGATATCGCCCTCAACTACAACGATAGATGGAGCGTATGTAACGCCGCTTGTTTCAAGGTTTGAAAAATGCGGTAACTTTAATGTTCAAAAGAGGTTCGAACTCTTACAGTAAAACAGCCAAAACGGTACGTACCGTCTTAAAACGGTATAAAACGGTAGCAGGATATTTGGAGTGATTCCATCTGAATACGTAAGTCATTATAACAAAGAGGCTTACACCTCCCCGAGTATCCCGACGTACGTCGGGAGAACCTACGACCTAGCGGTTAATCCCGATGTACATCGGGACTCGCTCTACCAGCAAGCAGATACGTTCTAATCCAAGCGGCGGATTTGCGGCTCTTTATGAATTTCTCACGTTGCATGGCTTGACCCCTCGTTGCGAAGGCCTCTTTCCAGACCAAAGTCCAAGGGCCGTTCTTCGGACAATATTTGCTGGTCTTCGCCTCCGGGTCGTTATGCTGTGAAAGACGGGCCTGCAGATCCTGCGTTGAGCCTATGTAAAATCTCCCAGCCCGATTCTCTAAAATGTACGTCCAGAATTGCCTCTCAGTGTTATCCAAACTCCCCGAGTAGGGCTCGAACCTACGACCTAGCGGTTAACAGCCGCTCGCTCTACCAATTGAGCTATCGGGGAATCCCGATGAATCGGACCGGACTAACGCCTTACGTTCCAAGAACTGTTTTCGTCCAATTCAATGAACTGGTATTATCCGAATTCCAAAAAATTTGTCAAGAAATTTTTTTTTTAGCTGATATTATTAAAAATCACACTAATACTGGATGAGGGCTCGATTCTATTGTATACTTCCGGCTTTGTCGTATTTAAGTAGGTCGGTCTAACGTTCGATATAAAGGTAGTTTTTTGTGTTTTGAAAGAGATTTGGTAGCATTTTGGATAGTATTGAGTCCTATATAAATAAGGTCTTTTTGCTGAATGAATTAATTAGACGAACAAAAGGCCTGTTTGGCGCATCTTACGTCAATAGGGTTAAATATCGATTTCCGACGAAATTTTAGGTTATTATCGACAGTATGGCGAAGGATATACTCGATATTGGTGGTTTTACTATATTAAGACGCATCGGAACCGGTGCTCGCAGTACGATTTATTTGGCTTCCGACGAAGAGTATGGTACACAAGTTGCGCTAAAACGGGTCATTTTTCAAAAGCCGGAGGACTCAAGAATATTCGAGCAGGTGGAGACCGAATATAAGGTGGCTCAGAAAATAGACAACCCCTGCGTCCGAAAGTGCTATGAGCTAAGGAAAATACGCAGTATGTTCAGGGTAAGAGAATTACTGCTTTCAATGGAATATTTTGACGGCAAGAACCTCGAAGACTGCCCCACTTTGAGCCTGGGAGACGTGCTGCTTGTCTTCAGAATGGTCGCGAGCGGCCTGAACGCTATGCATCAGCATGGATTTGTTCATTGTGATATAAAGCCCAACAATATCCTAATGGACAAGTCCGGCTCAATTAAAATTATAGACCTTGGCCAGAGCTGCAAGATCGGGACGGTCAAGCAGAGAATCCAGGGCACCCCGGATTATATCGCTCCCGAACAGGTCAAGCGCAAACCGCTCGGCCCGAAGACGGACATCTTTAACCTTGGCGCCACAATGTACTGGGCTCTTACCGGAAAACACGCCCCGACTTTAATACCGAAAAAGAACAAGTTTGGTCTGCCCGTTACCCAGCAGCGCCGAGCTCCTCACGAACTCAAAGCACAACTGCCCATAGGGATCTCGAAACTCGTGATGGATTGTATCGAGAAGGACCCTGTAAAACGCCCGCGTAATATGATAGAGGTGACATCGAGGCTGGACCTGATGGTGCACAGTATATTTGGGGGCAAGATAAAAACGAATAAAAATGCCTCAAACAATAGTTGATTTGCTGAACAAGGGCATAGAAGCCAACAACGCGGATAAGTATCGACGCGGCAATCTGATTCGTTTGCCCGCCGAGGGAAACTTGATTGTCACGGGCGACCTTCACGGACACCGGCGAAATTTCGAAAGAATAGTTGCTTTTGCCGATCTGGCGGGCAATCCTGACAGGCATATCGTTCTCCAGGAGATTATACACGGCGGCCCGGAAGATTCACTCGGGGGTTGTTTGTCGTATCGGCTTTTGTTTGACGTTGTCCGCTATAAATTAAGCTTTCCCGAACGCGTCCATATCATAATGGGAAACCATGATACCGCTTTTATCAACAACAGTGAGGTGATGAAGGACGGCAGAGAAATGAATCGTGCGATGCGTTTAGCTATGGATCGGGAATTCGGTTCGGACGGCGCCGATGTGGAACTGGCGACAAAACAATTTCTGTTCTCGCAGCCGTTAGCGGTCAAAACCGAGAGCCGAATATGTGTGTCGCATTCGCTGCCCGGCGACCGTTTCGTCGAAAAGTTCGACTCGAAGGTCCTGGACAGAGAACTGAAAATCAACGATGTGGTCAGGCCGGGCTCGGCTTATCTGCTGACGTGGGGAAGAAGGCACAGCCAGGAGCTGCTTGATAAAATGGCCGGGCTGTTAGATGTTGATGTTTTCATTCTCGGTCATCAGCCGCAAGAGCAGGGATGGAGCCGGGCCGGTGAGAATCTTATTATTATCGCCTCCAACCACAATCACGGCTGTTTGATTCCAATCGATCTGGCACAATCTTACACTGTCGAGAAGCTCCTCGAATCGATTGTGCCGCTGGCCTCCGTATCTTGAAGTGAAACTCGACCACAATAAATGGAAATAGAAGAATAAATGTGCGAGTTAGTTGGTGCATTCACGCATTTACTCGTAAACGCATAAATTTTCATGATGGATTGGTATTATTACATAGCCCTGGCGGCGATAATTTCACAATTATTGTTTTTGTTCCAGACATATAAAAACTATAGCTTCGCCGTTCAAAAGTACAAGAGGGAACGTTTGTGGTATCGGCCGAGAGCGGTTTTGATTGTGCCGTGTAAGGGTTTGGATTCGGCTTTTCGGGAAAATATCAGCTCATTTTTCAACCTGGACTATGAGAATTATCTGCTGTGGTTTGTGGTCGGCGATAAGTCGGACCCGGCCTACGGCGAATTATGCGAGCTCAAAGACCGGCTGAGCCAGAGCTCGAAGGCTCAGGATGTGCAGGTATTTGTTGCCGGTCCGGGACAAACGTGCAGTCAAAAAATCCATAATCTCCTGTACTGCTACGAAAGGATTGGCGACGATATCGACGTTCTGGCTTTTGCCGATTCCGATGTTTGTGTTCACGGCAACTGGCTAAGTCACCTGGTTTATCCGCTTCGACAGCCGAGGATCGGCGCCGCCAGCGGTTATCGCTGGTTTGTCCCGAAGAAAAATAATCCTGCCAGCCTGGCTCTGTCGGCGATGAACGCCAAGGTTGCCCAGTTGCTCGGCAATACCCGTTTCAATCAGGCCTGGGGCGGATCTATGGCGATCCGCGTTGAAGTCTTTCGCAAGCTCGGGCTCGACAAAATCTGGCCGAAGACCCTCAGCGATGATTTATCGCTCAGTTGCGCGGTCAAAAAGGCCGGTATGAAAGTGGCTTTTGTTCCCGCCTGTCTGGTAGCTTCGCACGAGGTCACCACGTGGCGAGAGCTCTTCGAATTCGGCCGGCGGCAATTTCTGATTACCCGCGTCAGTGCCCCGAAGACCTGGTGGTTCGGATTGGTCAGCAGTCTATATTCTATACTTGGGATATGGGCTGCGGCCGGCCTGGCGATTTACGCCGGCGCGGTTCAAAATGAAAACTTTCCCCTTTTCGTATCGGTCCCCGTCGTATTTTTCGCTGGTCAGCTCATCCGGGCTATACTGCGCCAGCGAATGGCCGGCAAGCTGCTCGCGAGCGAATACCGGGCGATGAGAGTCGCCTATGCCATCGACATTCTTGCCTTTTGGCTCTGGTCGTTTCTTCTTCTGTTGTTTATTATCTCCTCGGCCTTTGGACGGACCATCTGCTGGCGGGGAATACGCTACAAGCTGCTGGGCCCGACCGAGACAATCGTCGAAGGCCCGCAGGCTCAATAAAATATTCCTACAAATGATACGGGTGCCGCTGCGGCCGGGACATCATTCGCTGTGCCTGCCGGTCGCCGACTATCGTTTGTTTGGCCTGGTCCCATTCGAGCTTGCGGCCGAGAACATAAGAAAGGTTGCCCAGAACGCACAAGTTGGCAACGCCCGCCGCCGCCTCGATATTCATAATCGTCTTGGCGCCGGTCTTGATTCCCTTGAACCAGTCTTCTTTGTGGCCCGGACTCTTATAGACGTCTTTTCCGCCGGCCGGCAGCTCCCACTGACGGGCTTTTTTCTCGGCCCACGTTCCGCCGTCGCCGCCCCAGTGGATGAACTCGCCTTTATCGCCGCGATAGATTGCGCCGTAACCGGGCCTGCTGATTTTGCCGCCCGGCTCGTTGCCGGTTCGCTCTTCGGCCTTCGGCAGCTTATTGTTCGGCATCTGCCGCCACGTGAGAACCCAGTCGGGATTCTTAAATGTATATGTCACGTCCATCAGCACGGCACTGTCCCACAGGCCCTGCTTCGGCGGCGTGCCGGTCGCCTCGACTGTCACCGGGCCGGTGCCGTCGGCGCCCATCCACCACATCGCGCAGCTCATAACGTGCGCGCCGCGGTCGCGAATCTGCCCGCCGCCCGATTCCAGCAGCCAGCGAAACACGCCGTGACAGTATCTCTTGTTGTACGGCCTCCAGCGAAGCGGCCCAAGCCACATGTCCCAGTCAAGCTCGGCCGGCGGATCGCTGTCGGGAACCGGATTGTTGTCCTCGGGACTCGGGTAATGGAAGCAATCGACCCGGTTGATGTGGCCGATATTGCCGTTGACTAAGTAGCGATGCGCCAGGTAGGCTTCCGGCTGGGAGCGGCCCTGCGAGCCGACCTGGACCGAAACCTTGTTTTCCTTTGCCGCGGCGACCATCGCCTTGCCTTCCTCGATGGTGCAGCAGGCCGGCTTTTCGACATAGACATGCTTGCCGCACTCGGCGGCATGAACCATCTGGACACCGTGCCAGTGGTCGGGCGTGGCGATTACCACCGCGTCGATATCCTTGCGCTGCAGGATATATCGATAGTCGTGGTAAGGCATTACGCCGGGTCCTGCCGTCTTTAGCGCGTTGACAAGTCGATTCTTATCTATATCGCACACCGCGGCGATATTGACCTGGCCTTTCTTTCGCCGATTGACCATATCGCGCAGGTGGTATCCTCCCATGCCGCCGACGCCGATATGCGCCGTGGTTATTTTTTCGTTCGCCCCGATTCTGCGGGGAGCGGCCAAGACGCCGGACGGTATCAGGTAAGGCATGCTCACCGCTGCTGCTCCGGCGGCCGCCAGAAATTCACGCCTGTTGAATTTGTTTGACTTTTTCATCGATCTATCACCTTTCTGATTTTGTCTCGATACCAGATACTCGATTCTCGATACTCGACAAGAATCCAGAATCGAGAATCGAGATTTTTATTCACCATGCTATAGCGGCTTGACATCCGTTTTTTTCGTGGGCACCAATTTCTGGCACGGATATCCGGCCACTTCTTCGCCGCGTTTTCGCAACGACTGGGCTATGTTGAGCTTAAAGTCTTCGGGCGCCTTCTCGAAGGCGGCTTTCAAAACCGTCACGGCCCTCTTGGTGGGGATACGCTCGAGCGCCATACGGGCGTCCTCGCGCAGGTTCTCGTTCCTCAGCAGCCTGGAAATAGGTCTGATAGAGTTGCGTGCGCCGATTTCCGAGAGCATCCAGAGCACTTCACGACGGACGGCAACCGGCTGGTTCCTGTCCAGCAATCCGGTCAGTTCGGTCTCTACGGCCCTTCTCTCTCTGTTGGCTCCGGGCCGGCCTGTGTATCGAACGATCTGCCACAACGCCCGTTTTGCCGCACGGGCGACTTCGAGATTATCGTCGGTCATAACCTCCGCCAGAGGTTTAACCGCCGGGGCGCCGACTTCGCCGGCACTTTGCCAGCTTGTAGTGCGTTTTTCAGCGCTGTCGGACTTGATCCCGGCGAGAAGCTCGTCCACCCCCTGAGCCTGGGCGATATCGGCAGTTTGGGCTAATACGCCGGCGGCTCCCGCTGCGATTGATACTTTTTTGAGGTTGTTCGTTGACATGTTTCAATACCCTTTCTCGATTGAATTTCGAAGATGGAACACCACGTGGGGTATCCCACTGTGGATCGTTTACGAACCTTCCGAAATTCTACCGCCCACTGTCGGACAGGTCAATTATTATTTATGCTTGTTCGGAATTGGGTTTGATTGGCTTTGTTTTTTTCGAGCATGAAAATGCCTCATTTTCACGTATTCTCTTTTGCTATAGATACTTAAATTCACTTCAGCTTTCCAAAATTGGGTTTGTTTTTTCAAATTAGCTTTTTTCATTTATCATTGATCTGTCTTGTTTAGGATTTAGAGCTTAGCATTTCGGATTTCCGGATATTGGCTTTGGGTTGGGTTTGTTTTCACCAGGTGTCCAATCGTGTTGTTTTATCATAATCCTTTATTATAATTGACTTTGCGTTCATTTTGCCCTTTCAAAAATTGGGTTTGTTTTTTCAAACTGCTATTAACCGCAGATTTCGTTGATTTACCCTGTGAGATGACGGCTTCGCCTATCTCACGGGGTGAACGCGGAAAAATGGAAATAATCAATAGTCAAAGAAAATAATCAATGAAAAAGTCTCCTGTCTTCGGAATTCTGTATTCCATATTTATTTTGTTAAATATTATACTAAATTCACCCACAGAAATCAAGCATATTCCAAAAATATCTCCGTGAGATGCCGTTCGTATATCAAAGATCGATTCCGGTTGCCCAATGCCCCAATTATCCGCTTCGCTAATTGGTTAAGAATTTTCCCTTTTTTCTACTTTATTTTGAAATTTGTAAAATTTTTTCAAAAAACTATCAACATTTACTGTGCGAGAAACGCTATAACTAATAGTAAAGTCGAATATGGTTGATATGGGCTGGGATAATGAGTATGAGTATAAAATGAAACAACAACCTTGATCGAGCTACAGAAGGCGGAAATAATGTTGCTAGCTTTTCGGGCTACAGATTGGTTTTGTTAAGAAAAAGTGCCAGAGGAGTTTTAATTACCCTGGCTTAAGCCTCTTATAATAACTTTGGATAGAATACCAGTTGTTATGAGTTAATCGAGATTTTCTGATGCATATGTCAGTTGGAATTAAGATCATGTGACCGGAATTCCGGCTATGTGTTCAAAAATAAATATTCATATATCCCCTAATTTAAACAATGCTGTAAAATGAGGTAAACTAGCCTAATACTACAACGCTACAAGGAATTGCAGTGACATTTGCGTATGTTTTTCAATTTTATGCCTATCGTATGTAATCGTCTTATTGTGCGGCGTCGATGGCTGCGAGCAGCTTTGCGGTTTCGCTGTT
>Ga0180434_10000076_pt1 | contig 134349 bp, 110 predicted proteins | sample SS_ome_7_FD_132453 | JGI IMG/M metagenome (GOLD analysis project Ga0180434, IMG submission 132453) | Hypersaline lake sediment archaeal communities from the Salton Sea, California, USA - SS_1_D_2 metaG | ecosystem: Environmental > Aquatic > Non-marine Saline and Alkaline > Hypersaline >... | reverse complement strand
GCCGGTGGTGGAGCTAACCGCGACGGCAGCATCGGGCGTGCGAAACGACGTAATCGAGCTTGCGGCCACGGGTGCTGAGACTTACGACTGGGACATCGACGGCGACGGGACGTGGGACTTCACGGACGACGCGACCGGCGTGTCGGAAGCCGGCACGAGCGACCTCGGCGTCATCCGCCCGGCGGTCAGGGCGCACACTGCTGAAGGCGGCTTTTCACTGAACGCAATCAGCCTGTTCATCACGGGCAACTTCCGGCCGGTGGTGCTGGCGACGGCGGACGTCACCAGCGGGCCGCCGCCGCTTGACGTGGAGTTCACGGTCGTCGCCGAGGACGACGACGGGACGATTGACGATTACGCGTGGGATTTCGACGGAGATGGAACATTTGACGGTTCATCGCCTACCGATCCCTCGCCGCTGGCGCACAACTACCCCGACGCGGGGATGTACAACGCCAAGTTCCGCGTCACCGATAACGACGGCGCCTGGGCGGTTGACACGGTCGCGGTGCAGGCAATGTCCAACCAGCCCCCGGTGGCGATACTCACGGCGGACGAGACGGTGGTCCATCTTGGTGAGACGGGTTCGGCGGATGTTAGCTTTGACGCCTCATCTAGCTACAACCCTGATGGAGGAAGCCTTGAGTATTCCTTTGACCCGCAGGGAGTTGGAGATTGGACATCCTACTCGGGAACCTCGACTTACGATTACTCTTACGATTACAGCGGGCAGTATCAGGCAGGGCTAAGGGTCAGGGATGATGATAGCGCGGAATCTTATGATTACAAGCAGGTCAGAATCTACCGCTTCGGCTCGCAAGCCCCGGATAGCGCTGGGGATGTGGGCTCTCACACCTCCCTTGCGGTAGTCAACGGCAATCCCGCCATCAGCTACTTTGATCATGCCTACGGCGATCTGAAGTATGTTCGCGCGACTGACCCCAGTGGAAGCAGCTGGGGAAACCGGGTCACCGTGGACAGCGATGGAAGTGTGGGCACCTACACTTCCCTTGCGGTGGTCAACGGAAATCCCGCCATTAGCTACCGGGACAACACTAACGGTGACCTGAAGTATGTTCGGGCCAGCGATACCAATGGAAGCAGTTGGGCAACGCCGGAAATCCCTGATAGTGCTGGTAATGTTGGTAGCTACACTTCCCTTGCGGTGGTCAACGGCAATCCCGCCGTTAGCTACTACGACGGCACCAACGGAAACCTCAAGTATGTGCGGGCGACGGATGCTAACGGAGAAATTTGGGGACCTCCCGTTACCGTGGATAGCTCTGGGAATGTGGGTTCTTACATTTCCCTGACGGTAGTCAACGGGAATCCCGCCATCAGCTACTGCGACAATACCAACGACGACCTCAAGTATGTCCGCGCGAACGATGCCAGCGGGAGCACCTGGGGAACTTTGCTTACCGTTGACAGCGTTGGATTAGTCGGCACCCACACCTCCCTTGCGGTAGTGAACGGAAATCCCGCCATTAGCTACTTTGACAATACCAACGACGACCTCAAGTATGTGCGGGCAAGTGATGCGGATGGTTCTTCCTGGGGAACTCCTCCCGTTGTCGTTGACAGCGGCGGAGTTGTGGGCACATACACTTCCCTGGCGGTAGTCAACGGGAATCCCGCCATCAGCTACTTCGACATCACCAACTACTACCTGAAGTATGTTCGTGCGAGCGATGCTAATGGAAGTAATTGGGCAACTGCCGTTACCGTTGACAGCGCAGGGGATCTGAGGGACTTCTGCTCGCTTGCTGTCGTCAATGGGAAACCCGCTATTGGCTACTATGACTACACGAACGAGGATCTGAAGTTCGCCTATCCGCGCCTGGATTAGGCAAACGGAGAACTCCGCTGCCAATGGGAAGGCGCCGGGAACTCAGTCCAGAGTCTCCAGCGCGCGCAGGAGGCCCATCGGGGTGCACTCGTCGCCCTGCCCCAGCGGGTTGTCCGTGAGCGCCGCAGCGACATCGGGAAAGCGCTCTTTAGCCAAGCTGCCGCCAATCACCCAGGGATAGAAGATGTCGTTTACGTCCACGACGCAGGCGTCTAGCCCGGTGGCCTGCGTTATCCCGCCGCAGGCCTCGGCGATGCGCACGGGGCCGGGTATCACGCAGTCGTAGAACTGCTCTATCGCCATCGTGTGCTCCGCGTCTATCATCTTCGTTGAAAGGCCAGCGACGTTGTAGAAATCGCCGGTGCGCCGCAGGATAAGCTTGCCCCAGGCGGCGGCGAGTGTGCCCAGTATAATGCGGAAAACGCCCACGTCCTCGATGGCGACCTGCATCGCGTAGGGGCTTCGCAGTCCCACGCCGTACTTGCTCTTGGTGACGAAACGGCTGAGCACGCGCGCGAGCGGCGACACGCGGATGCCGGAGATAGGGCGCGCCCGCCCCTGCATTATCGCAAGCGCGGTCTCGGCGATGAAGAGCACGTCACCGGGCTGCGACAGCGGAAGCGCGTATTTTAGGGCGACATCAACCGCGTCGTCGCGCTCCGTGAGCACGTGCGTCTTGACGGGAATCCGCAGGTAGCGTCGCCCGCCGGTTTCAATCTCAGGTTTCTTCTCGCGGCCCAACCTTTGCGATTATAGCAGCGAAGCCCTTGCCCGCGCCGCTTGAGCCTGCCATAATTGCTGCCGTGCGCAACAAGCTGTACCTCATCGGCTACCCGCTCGGACACACGCTTTCGCCCAGGCTCCACAGCTCCTACTTCGAGAAGATGAAGCTCCCCCTGTCGTACGCGGCGCGGGAGATGCCGCCGGGAAAATTCACGCAGAGCGTCAAGGAGATGCTCTCCGAATACGACTTCCTGGGCTGCAACGTCACCGCGCCCTACAAGCGAAGCATCGTCCCGTTCCTGGACGAGCTGAAGGGCGACGCGGAAAAGCTCGGCGCGGTGAATACCATCGTGTATAAAGCAAGGAAAGGGAGCCTTGCAGGCTACAACACCGACGCCGGTGGATTCGCCGACGCGCTTCGCGCATCCGGCAGGGAGACCGTGCGGCGGGCGCTTATATTCGGCACGGGTGGCGCGGCACACGCGGTGATTCTTGCGCTGGCGGATATGGGATGCAGCCGCTTCGTCATCGTCCACCGGAGCAGCAAGAATGTGGACGCAGTACGAAAGCTCGTGTCTTCGCTTAGCAAGAAGGCGCGGTTCTTCAGCCTTTCCCATTTCCGCGACTTCTTCAAATGGGCGGAGGAGGAAAACGTGTTCGCAGACCCGGGCGGCTACGCGGGGATGGAGTTTCCGCAAGACTACGCTGCGGAGAGCGCGGTTTCGGCGCACACCGAAGCGATTACGAACGCCAACTCCGAGGGATTCGACAAGGGTCCGAAGCGCTTCGACCTCATGGTGAACGCAACGCCTACCGGGCTTTATCCCCACGCGGAGGAAGCCATCGCCGACCATCCGCGCTTCTTCCACCTGTTCGACGCGGTTATAGACCTCGTATACAATCCCGCGCAGACGAAGCTTTTGTTCCTGGCGCAGCTTGAAGGCTGCGAGACCATCAGCGGGCACAAGATGCTTCAGCGCCAGGCGGTGCGCTCGCGCAAGATATGGGTGCGCGAGTTCCACGCCTGCGAGAAGACCAAGGAATGATAGAATCGCTTTGTGGAACGCACGCTAGCGCTGCAGGTAATCGAAGCGAACCTCAACCGGCTGCGCGAAGGCATTCGCGTCGCCGAGGACTTGTTGCGTTACACGCCAGGAGCGGAACGCGAGTTTGGCGGACTAAAAAAGCTCAGGCTTGATGCGGGAAAGGCTGAAAAGGAAACTCGTAGCGTTTTGGGCGGTGAGCTGTCCCGCGCACGCAGGCTGCAAAAGGATGCGGGGAAGGATGAAACGCCCGCCCCCGAGCTTGCGCGCGGCGACGTTACTCAGCTTGCCACCGCGAATCTCAAGCGCGCCCAGGAAGCCGCGCGCGCTATTGAGGAGCTGACAAAACTCACCACTGGAGCCGCGCTTTCGCGACGCTACAAGAAACTGCGCTTCGCCGTCTACGCCTGCGAAACGGTTGTTATCGCGAAACTCGCCTCGCTTTCAAAGCGCGCGCGGTTTACAGAAGCGTTAAGGCGATTCCCGGTCTACCTCGTCATTGACGACCTGAACACGGTTGTTCAAACGCCGGTTGAACTGGCGCGGACGTACTACAAAGCAGGCGGGCGAGTCGCGCAGTTGAGGATGAAAAGCACATCGGCGAACGCACGGCTGAATCTCGCGCGGGAGCTAAAGCGCGCATTTCCCGGGCTGATGCTCATCGTCAACGACCGGGCGGACCTGGCGCGCGCGGCGGGAGCTTTCGGCGTGCATCTGGGCCCGCAGGACATCCCGCTGTCGGCGCTTGAAGATGTGCGCGGCGATTTACTGGCGGGTGTCAGCGCGGGAGGCGCCGGCGCGGCGCGGAAGGCCGGCGCAGCGGGCGCGGACTATATCGGTGCCGGCGCAATCGAGCACACGGAAACAAAATCACGTATGCGTGTCGTCGGCATCGCCGGCTTGCGCGAAGTTGCGCAGGCGGTTGACGTGCCCATTGTCGCCATCGGCGGGATAAACGCGGATAATCTCGCGCGGGTGCTGGGAGCCGGCGCGGCGGGCTGCGCGGTAATCTCGGCCGTTTCGTCGCAGGAAGACGCCCGCAAGCTTTATACGGCAGCGCGGAAGTTTGCCAAGCGGTAGCTGATGGCTTGATGCTACAATCACCCCGCTATGGGGAGCCGCATACACAGATGGGGAACCAGACTGCTGCTTTGTGCCGCCTTTGCGCTCGCACTTCCCGCAGGAAGCGCGAACGCGACCCGCTTCGAAGACCTGACAGGGCCTTACGCGCCGCTGATACGCGAAGCGCTCGCGCAAAAGGGCCTTGCGCCCGAAGACATTACGTTTGACCTGCACGACCGCGCGTTTTTCGGCGGCGACTTGCACCGGCTGGCGTTCTTCGACGCGCTTACAGCCAATCCGTGGAAGATACCGGAATACGTGCCGACCATCCGCGAAGGCGTCTCCGCTGCGGCGGAAAGCGGCAATATCGCCGGGCTTATCCAGCAGGCGCAGTCGCGGCTGAACCTATCGGTGCGCGTGGGACTAATCGGCGACCCGCTGGAGGACTACGCACGGCTTCTGGCGAACGAGGCGGTGGATAACCACTTCATCGCCGCGCTTAAAAGGCTCTACGCCGAGCGGAAGCTGCCGCTGAATCCCAGCGAAGAGGAATACCTTACGCTGAAGTGCTCAGAGCTGCCGGAGCCGGTCGCGCACGCCGCGGCGCTTTACCTTTACGCGCTGCCGGATATCCTGGCTTACCACGACGCGGCGATGGCGCCCGTCAAAGCGAAGCTGCAAACGTCGGGCCCGGAGGATCCGGTCGCGCATTTTATGGGCTACGTGCTGGAGGAGGATGAGGGAAGCGGCCCGGAGCATATTGCGCGCTTCACCGGCAACGATGAGCTGGCGGAGTTTTTGCTGGCGAACCTCGACTGGGGATACTTGCACACCGGCGCGATGGCGCTGGGACACGTCGTGAACCGCATGCGCGACGACCTGAAGGAGTACGCTGCGGAAGACGGCGGCTTTAGCCTGACATTCGACACGCCGCTGGGAATGATCGTGCTGAATGGCCCGGAAGCCGATAGCTACGGCGGAGCGATGCCCTACCTGCTCATCATTGACGCTGGCGGAGAAGACTATTATCTGGGCGGCGGCGCCAACGTGAGCAGCGCAAATCCGTGCAGCGTGCTGATAGACCTTGCGGGGAACGATACCTACGAATGCACAACAGACGGCATCCCCTCGTTCGGCGCGGGTGTATTCGGCTACGGCGCGCTAGTTGACCTCGCGGGCGATGATCTCTACCACGCGCAGCAAGTGTCGCAGGGCAGCGGATTGTTCGGCGTGGGGCTTTTGCTGGATGAGAGCGGAAAGGACTGTTACTCGGTCATCACCGACGGGCAGGCTGCCGGCACGTTCGGCACCGGCGTTCTCGCCGATCTTTCGGGCGACGACATCTACGGGTGCTACCGCTCGGCTCAGGGCTACGGCTTCACGCTCGGCGCGGGGCTGCTAACGGATATGGCCGGCAACGATCAATACATCGCCAACGATACCGATATAAAATATCCGTCGTCGCAGAGCGCCGAGCACAACTCGTCGCTGGCGCAGGGATTCGGCTTCGGCGCGCGCCGCGATTTCACCACCGGCCATTCGTGGGCCGGCGGCGTGGGGATGCTGTTTGACGCAGCGGGCAACGACCACTACTCGTGCGGCGTGTTCGGCCAGGGCGCGGGATACTGGTACGGCACCGGCATCCTATCGGACGCCGCGGGCGACGACGAGTACTCAGGGCACTGGTACGTGCAGGCGTCGGCCGCGCACTTCGCAATCGGCGTGCTTGACGATGCGGCGGGAGATGACCACTATTTCGCCGATATGAACATGGCCATCGGCGCAGGGCACGATTTCTCGCTGGGATTCTTGCTCGAGCGCGCGGGGAATGACACGTACGACGCGCCGAACCTCTCGCTTGGCGGCGGGAATGCGAGCGGCATCGGCATCTTCTGGGATTTTGCAGGCGACGACACGTATGCGCCCACCGGCGCGACCACGCTGGGGCGCGGTAACAACGGGCGCGGGGGGCTGCGCGATTATATGCGCGTGATTGGAGTGTTCATCGACACCGGCGGCGCTGACACGTATCCGACAGAATTCGCCTTCGCGGGAAACAACCGCATGTGGACCCAGGAGGGCGCGAACACCGACGACCCGCTCCCGCTGGTGGAGCTGGGCGCGGGCGTGGATGGGGAGGTTGCAGCAATCTAGCCGCCTGGCCCTGTGATAGACTCTGCCCGATGAGAATCGCTGGCAATTCAGAAGGCGCGGGCGGCGAAATCGAGCTGACGCCCGCGGAAATCGTCGCCGAGCTCGACAAGTACATCATCGGGCAGGACAAGGCCAAGCGCACCGTCGCCATAGCCATCCGCAACCGCTACCGGCGCGCCCGCGTCGAAGGCCAGATGCGCGACGAGATTATTCCCAAGAACATTTTGATGATCGGCCCGACGGGCGTGGGCAAGACCGAAGTCGCGCGCCGCATGGCACGCCAGATCCGCGCGCCGTTCGTCAAGGTCGAGGCCACGAAGTTCACCGAGGTGGGCTACGTCGGGCGCGACGTGGACAGTATCGTGCGCGACTTAGCCGAGATCGCCGTGCGCACGCTGAAAAACGAGCTTATAGCCGAGCTTTCGGAGAAGCTCACGGACGCGGCGGCATGGCGCATCGTGGATATACTCCAGCCGAAGCCGAAGCGCGCGCATCCTGCGGCCGGCGCCGAGGATATCGAGGCAGCCCGCGAGCGCACCGAGCAGGCGGAGCGCGTCCGTGCTAAGCTCTACGAGCGCATTCTGAGCGGCGCGATGGACGACGAGAAAGTGCGGATTCAGGTCTCCGAGACTGCGCCGAAGTTTATGCAGGTATTCAGCTCACAGGGCTTAGAAGAGCTGGGAATGAACCTGCAGGAGATGCTGGGCGACGCGGGACCGAAATCGCGCAAGGAAAAGGAAGTCTCGGTGGCTGAGGCCCGGCGCATATTCCTCGAAGAGGAAGTGGAACAAGAGCTCGACCACGAAAAGCTCGTGCACAAGGCCATCGAGCGGGTCGAGCAAACCGGCATGGTGTTCATAGACGAAATAGACAAGATCACTCTGGGCGACAAGGGCGCGGGGCCGGACGTCTCGCGCGGCGGCGTGCAGCGCGACCTGCTCCCGCTGGTGGAGGGCACGACGGTCATCACGAAGTACGGGCCGATTAAAACGAACCACATCCTTTTTATGGCCGCGGGCGCGTTCAGCACCGCCAAGCCAAGCGACCTCATCCCGGAGTTCCAGGGGCGCTTCCCGCTGCGCGTGGAGTTTGATTCGCTTTCGGCGGGCGAGTTTGAGCGCATACTCACCGAGCCCAAGAACGCGCTCACGCGCCAGTATGAGGAGCTTTTAGCGACCGACCGGGTTGTGCTGAAGTTCACGTCCGGCGGGGTCAAAGCGCTTGCGCGGCTCGCGCAGAAAGCCAACCGGCTGCTGGAAGACATCGGCGCGCGCAGGCTTTACACGATGATGGAAAAGGTGCTGGAGGACGTTTCGTTCGACGCGCCGTTTTCCAAACCCAAAACGGTCAAGGTTGACCGCAAGTACGTCGAGGAGCGCGTGGGCGACATCCTGGCGGAAAAAGACCTCGCGGAATACATCCTGTAGCTAAATGCCGTTCTCAGGCGCCTCGCTTAGCTGTCCGAGGAATTCCTTCAGGCTGCGCATATAGACCTGTTCGGCAACCACGAACATGTCGTTATGCCCCACGCCTGGAATCTCCACGAGCGTCTTGGGCTGTGAAGCTTTCTCATGGAGCCTTCGCGCGTGTTCGATGGGAATCGTCGTGTCGCGCGTCCCGTGCATAATCAGCAGCGGCGCGTTAATTCCTTTTATCTTGCTAAGCGAGTCGAGCTTTGATCTGAGAAAAAGCTCCGGGGGAAGGAACGGCAGGGCTTTGCGCGCCATGTCCCTTGCTGACGTGAAGGTTGATTCAAGCATGACCGCGCCAACCGGCTTGCGAGACGCCAGATCCACCGCAACGGTCCCGCCCAGGGATTCACCGTAGAGCACGATGCTGCCCGGCTCTATGTTACGTTCGCGGCACAAATAGCCGTACGCGGCGTCGGCGTCGGCGTACAGGCCGGATTCGTTCGGGCACCCTTCGCTGCGCCCGTAACCCCGGTAGTCGATCGCGAACACGTTCAGCTTCAGCGAGCGCAGGAGCGCGAGCTTCTCTATCCGGTCAGCAAGGTTTCCCCCGTTACCGTGAAATATAAGGACGGTATGCGCCGCGCCTTCGGTCAGCACGAACCAGCCGTGAATGCACACGCCGTCGCGGGTTGTGAGGTAAACGTCCTCCGCGTCAAGGCCGTAAGCGCCCGCATCCCACCTGCCAGCCGGGTATTTCGCCGGGAAGTAGATGAAGCTGCCTTCGAAAAAACGCACGAGCAAAATAAGCACAACCGTCGTGAGCAGGACGATGACTATAAGGTGCGTGAGCATCCTTTTCAGCTTTGCTGTTATTTCAAATCCCCGCACGCGGCGAACGCGGCTTTGCAGCCGCCGCACAAGCAGCGCTTGGCGTGGAACAGTGCGGCATACAGATTATCGTCCGCGAGTTTTCGCAGGATGCGGCTTGGCAACTGGCCTTCCCCGCTGAGTTCGGCAAGCTCATTGGCAATCGCCTTTTGCGCCTTTTCGCAACTCACCGTCTCCGAGATATGCGTGACAATCCACGTTTTTTCGTCAAGGATCAGGTCGCTGAACACAACGGGCGCGATTTCGCGCGCCAGCTTCAGCGTCTGCCCGCATATCCGGCGGATCTCCCATTGCGCCGCGGCAGTGCAGCGGGTACGGAAAACGTGGCGCCACTCGCGGAAGTTGCCCGAAATAACGATGCCGCTTTCCACGGCGTTTGGCAGCACGAAGCGCGCGTCCTCGTTATCCAGCCCAAGCTCCTTAAGCCGCCGGTACGCCTCGCGCGTTTCTTCCACCAATTCCAAATACACCTTGCGGGCTTCGGGATTATCCGCAATCGCGGGTGGGAGCACAGCGCGGAAGTCCTTCTCACTGACGTAGCGCTGGCTCTGCTGGGAAAACGAGAGCAGCCGGTGCCTGACCTGCTCGTGAGTGTATGCCCGGCTCCCTCCCAGCACGCGGAAGGTCGCACTCGCATGCTCCAGCACGCTCTCGTGCCCGCGCAGGATTATGCCGCGAATGAAGCGCTTGCCACTCTCCGCGGACATTCTCGCCTGCGACTTGTAGCACTCGCGCGCGGCGCGCTCGATGTGCTCCTCCACCGACCCGCCGTCCAACGGGCGTGTAAAGCCCATCAGGCTCACCGTGGGCTCGTCCAGCAACACGGAAGCTGCATTAACGCCGTTACTCGGTGACTTCCTCTTTATCATTGCGCTTTTCGAGCCTGAGTTCGTTCTCCTCGCTATAATTAGGCTCGGGAATGCCCTCTACATGGTATATCGACCGGTAGCCTTCGCCGGTGGTTTCGAGCAGCTCGAAGAAGCTCCTTACCAGCCCTTCGTCAAGTTGCGTGCCCGCGACTTCCAGCATCTTCTCCTTCGCCACCATGTATTCCATAGGCGACCTGTACGGCCGATTACTCGTCATTGCGTCAAAGCAGTCGGCAATGCATATTATCTTTACCAACTGCGGAGGGTCGGTTATTCCGTCGGGGTAACCTCCACCATCAATCCGCTCATGGTGGTGCCTTATTACCCCGCGTGTAGGGCTGAGGAGCTGGATGTTCTTCACTATCGCTTCTCCGCGCTCCGGATGTTCCATGACAATCGCGAACTCGTCGGCCGTTAGCTGCCCGGGCTTTAGCAGGATTTCGTCGGGCAGTCCAAGCTTCCCTATGTCGTGGAGCAGGGCAGCCCGCTCCAGCGTTTCGATATCAGATTCGCATACTCCCGTATACCGCGCCAGCAGCGTCGACCAGCCTGCCACGCGCAGGGAGTGGTTCTGGGTATACTCGTCGCGCGCCTCCAACGTCGCGATAAGGCCGCGCACCGTCTCGAGGAACAGCCCGCGCAGTTCCGTGTTCAGCCGGTGTTCCTCGTCAGCCTGCGCCGAGACGACCTTATTCAGGCTCAGGATGATATCGCCGGTTGCCTGCTCGATTCGCGCGTGCTCTTCCGCGTCTTCCAGCAACTCCCCCAGGTGCTCTTTCGTCCGCCGGTAATGCGTGTGCAAAACGACAACACCGGCGAGCAGAAGCACTGCGAACGTCAGTCCCGCGGCGATGAACGTGAATACGCCTTCCGGGCTCCCGATAGGGGTGTAAAACCGGAACAGAACTGCAAAGATAACCACGCTTGCCGCCGCAAGCAAGAGGATGAAAGCCCAGGCCATCCTTGGTACTTGGACCACTCCTCCCCATGGAGTGCGAGGTGAAGTGTTCATTACCACTCGATTATATCAGACTATAGGGCAGCTAACATATTGCCAGGAGGTTATAATTTACCTGTGAAACGAAGCTCGCGAAGCAGCGTATTCTTCTGGATGGCGCTCGCGGCCTGCGCGCCGCTCCTCTGCGGCTGTCCGCGCCAGGAGCAATCCCACGAGACTTTAGCACCGAGACAGCGCGCCGAGCGCGCCCGGCCAGCCGGTAAGCCGCTAGCCCACTTCCTGTTTGTGATTCCGCCGCCGGATCCGCTCTATCCAGAGCGGGAATACTTCACATCCGAGTTCAGCGCCGCCGCCGAAAGCGTCTTTGCGGCCGCAGGATGGAAGTACCACGAAGTTCGCCTGTACGAACACCCGATGAACGAATGGCACGCGGTTATGAAGGATGAGCTTAACCACTATCCGACAGTAGTATTCAGCTACCACAAGAACTATATGCCGCTGTTTTGTGATCTGGCGGAGCATATCGAGATCCGCGATGCAAGCTACGTGCTGGCTCTCACGCCAGTGAAATCCGGCGCGTCCTCGCTGATTAACGTGCTGGAGTTCCGAACTGAGGAGCTCGGCTTCCTCGCGGGCGCGACACTTGCGGGAGTCACCGTATCCGGCCACCTTGCGACGGTCTGCTTCGATGATGAGATTGGCGAACGCTTCACCGCCGGCTTTTATCAGGGCATGACGGAACAACGCTCCGGCGCCACGCTTTCGGCTATCACCATCGCCCGTAGCGACCTGATAGGCCGGGAGGACAGCGTCGCGCTGCTTACTTCCCGGCTGGAAGATGAAAACCGCCGCTTGGGTTCCGGAATGAGCATCGATTCACTGGCGTCCTTTACCGGCCCGCTCGCCAAACCGTTCGTCAAATCTCTGCCAGCACGGAACGTAAACGCCACTTTCGGGCCAGTTCCGGAATACGACATTCAAACGGGCATTCTTCTGACCAGCGTATATGTTGACTTCGGCGGCATACCGCAGTTTTTAGTCGAAAACGCGGACAGGCTAGGCCTGCTAAAGCCGGTCAAACCGGTGGGAAACGGAAACGAGATCTTATCGACCTACAAGGTGGATGTAGGCGGGACATTGAAGTCCCGGGGCGTGCAGTACATCCCGGTAGGCCTTGCCGACGGAGTCCTTAACTACTCGGGCTTCAGCCACTCCAAGCGCTTTCGTGCGCTCCCGGAGGGACTGGCCAAGGACTTAGATTATTATTACCGCGCAATTTGCGCCGAAGAGATCAAGGTGTCTGCCGAGTTACCGAAATGAAAAGCCGCACCGCTTCCTCGGGTGTTAAATCCGCCTGCGGGACGGCAGAACGTGCTCCACTGTCAGGGGTAGTCCGGCGGTAGCCGCTGCGCTCCGCTTCGGGTCGAGCGTGAATTCCCGCCCCAGGCTAATCTTCCTGGGCGCTCCGCCTACGCGCGGCACAATCAAGAACGCGGGACAACTCCCCCTTGCCCGCTCCAGCCGCGCTTTGAGCTCAGCTAGTTCCTCTTCATTGGGCGCGCGGCTGAACTTCAAAAGCAGGCGGCTGCTTTCGCGCGCTGGCGTTTCCACCTTTCCCGTCGGAGAATCCTTCCCCTCTGCTCCACCGTCTCCGCGGTAGAGCGCAATCTCGCCCGTGTACAGCTTCAGCGCATCAACCAGCGCCTCAAAAGCCTCATCGGTAGCGTCATCGATGTTAACTGTTCCCTGGATAATGACTTCGTTGCCTTCCTGCAGCAGGTCCGCGCATCGCTCGTATGCCGCCGGCCCGACGACAACGTTGACCGACTGCTCCACGCTGCAAAGGCGTGCCAGCGCGTACATCTGCTTTCTGCGGGAGACGAGCACCCGGATATCGTCGAGCACGCCGCCCATGCGCACTCTTGCGTCAGACAGATAAAGCCCCCGCTCTTCCAGCTTCCGGTGCAGGTCAGCTATCTGCATTACGCGCTCGTCGCGCAGCACCGCAGCCCTCTCGTACGGGTTATGCGTCAGGTAGACGCCGATGCTTTCCTTTTCCATTCGGGCGATCGCTTCGGGCGGGGTCGCCGGGCTTGAGCGCGCGGTTGGAGAAGCCGATTCGAACATGGCGATCTGGTTGTGATGCGTTCTTCGGGACAGGTAGTTTTCCAGATTGCGCAGAAGCCCGCCCCGGTCAATGCCGAACTCGTCGAAAGCCCCCGCGCGGATCATAAACTCTAAAGAGGTCTTGTTCACCTTCTGGCCGTCAACGCGTTCGAGGAACTCTTCGACCGACTCGAACGGCCCGCCCCCGTCGCGGACGCGGACTATCTCGTCCACCGCCGATCGCCCGACGTGCTTGATGCCGCCGAGGCCGAATACGATGCGCTTTTTCGCGTCCGACACGAAGTCAAAGTCCGACAGGTTCACGCTCGGCGGCACGACCTCAACCCCGAGCTTCTGGCATTCCTGCAGCGCTGCGGCCATCTTGGAGGAGTCGTGTATATAGGTATTCATCAGCGCCGCAAGGAAGTGGTGCGTATGGTAGTACTTCAAATAGGCTGTCTGGTAGGAGAGGTAGGCGTAGCAGGCCGAATGTGCTTTGTTGAAGCCGTACCCGGCGAATTTCGCCATCATATCCCATATCTCCACAGCTTTGCCCTCGGCGACTCCCCGCTCCACCGCTCCGCTGATGAAGCGCTCCTTGTCCCGACCCATAAGCTCGAGAATCTTCTTGCCCATCGCTTTGCGCAAAACGTCCGCTTCGCCGAGCGTGTAGCCCGCGAGTATCTGGGCGATCTGCATTACCTGCTCCTGGTAGAGCAGCACACCGTTCGTGGGCGCCAGCACCGGCTCCAACTCGGGCAAAGGAAGCTGCACCAGGTCGGGCTCTCTGCGGTTGTCGGCATAAATAGCAGCCATTCCGCTCTGCAGCGGCCCGGGGCGGTTCAGCGCGTTGAGCGCCGTGAGGTCCCCCAGCGTCGAAGGATGCGTCTCGCGCATTACCCGCACGATATGCGGCGCCTCAAACTGGAAAACGCCAAAGCAGTTCCCCGCGGAGTATATGTTCTCGTAGATCGCCTGGTCATCGAACGGGATCTTGTCGATGTCCAGTTCGATGCCCTCTACTTCGCGCACGTAGCGAACGGCCTTGTCTACAGTCGTTAGGGTTTTCAGCCCAAGGAAGTCGAGCTTGAGCAGGCCCACCTTCGCCAGCGCGCCCATCTCGTACTGTGTCACCAGCATATCTGAATCTTTTACCGCTCGAAGAGGTACGTACTCCGCCAACGGACGGTCGGCAAGCACAACTCCCGCAGCGTGAACCGACACGTGGCTGACCAGCCCCTCGAGCTTCTCCGCTTCCTTCACCAGATCGTGAGCGTCCCGGTCGCGCCTGAGAAGGCTGGCAAGCTCCGGATTGGCCTCGATAGCCCGGCGGATGGTGATGTTAAGGCCGGTTATCAGCTTGGTGATCCGGTCAACGTAGGCGTACTCGTAGCCTTTAACGCGCCCTACGGCCTTGACAACGGCACGCGCCTTCAGCGACGAAAACGTGATTATTTGAGCGACATTACCGTCCCCGTAGCGCTCTTTGACGTAATCTATCATCTCCTCGCGGCGCTCGTAGCAAAAATCCAGGTCGAAGTCCGGAAGCTCGACACGCTCCTTGTTCAGGAACCGCTCGTAGTACAGGCCGTGCGCCAGCGGGTCCAGCTTGGTTATATACAGGCAGTACGAGACTAAAACCCCAGCGGCGGAGCCTCGCCCGGGGCCCACCGGGATGCCCAGCTCGCGCGCGTGGCGCATAAGGTCCCACACGATAAGGAACAAAGCCGAAAAGCCCGTCGTGATGATGACCGATAGCTCTTCTTCCAGGCGATCGGTCACCGCCTGGGGCAACTCCTGCCCGTAACGCTCGCGCGCCCCAGAATACGCCAGTTGCCGCAAGAATTCGTCCAGCGATATATTGCCATGCTCCTCCGGCAGCTCGAACGAAGGGAAGTGCACGCGGCTGTCGGTTATATCCACGTCGCAGAGCCGCGCGATTTTTGCCGTCGCGGAAAGGGCCTGCGGATGCTCCGGGAACGCCTTGGCCATTTCCTCGCAGGATTTAATGTAGTAGTGCGGGCCCGAAAAGCGCATCCTGTCTTTGTCGTCGACTTTGCTGCGCGTCTGAAGGCACAGCGCGATGTCGTGAGCCGTGGCGTCCTCCGCCTCAACGTAGTGGCTATCATTGGTGGCCACGACCTGCAACCCGTAGCGCTTCGCCTGATCCAGCATAAACGCGCGCGCCCTGGCCTCGTCCTCCAGGCTGTGGTTTTGCAGCTCTAAAAGGAAACGTTCAGCACCGAATAGATTAGCGTAACGCTGGATCTCAGCTTTTGCGGACTCCTCGCCCTCATGCAGCAGCGCGGCGCTTATTACGCCGGACAGGCACGCTGAAAGCGCAATCAAGCCGGACTTGTACTCGTGGAGAATCTCCAGGTCTATCCGCGGGCGGTAGTAATAGCCCAGCGTGAAGCCAAGCGTCACGAGCTTCACCAGATTCCGGTATCCCTCCTGGTTCATGCACAGAAGCACGAGGTGCCGGTTGTACCTGTCGAGGTCGCTGTCGCGGTCGGTGCACTGCCTGGGCGCAACGTAAACCTCGCAGCCGATGATAGGGTGCATCTGCGCAGCTTTCATCTGCACGTAGAAATCCACCGCGCCGTAGAGGTTCGCATGGTCGGTCAGGGCGAATGAGTTCTGCCCGATGCGCTTCAGGCGCTCGATAATCCGGGGAAACGTCGAGATGCCGTCAAGCAGCGAGTACTGCGAGTGGTTATGCAGATGTACGAAGCTCGTCATCGCCCTTTAGTTCAGCGCCCGCCCCGAATTAAGTATTCCGTCGCGACTCTTACATACAACTCTACGCCGCTGGGCAGCACATCCTCGTCGATATCGAATTTCGGGTGGTGATGCGGATACACTATCCCTTTAGCGGGATTCTTCGCGCCGACGTAAACGAATACCGCGGGCACCTGTTCCCCGTAGCGCGAGAAATCCTCGCCGCCCATTGACGGCTCCGCGTCCACCACCTTGCGCGCGCCGACGATCTGTTTGGCTATGCCCCGCACGAACTCCGCTTTCGCTTTGTTGTTAACCGTAGCCCCTAGCATCCGGCGGAAATCTATCTCCACCTTGCAGCCGAGCGCGCGGGCGGTGCTGCGCGACACCCTTTTTAGCCGGCGTTCCACCAGGTTGCGCACGTCCTTGTGGAACGTGCGGACGGTGCCCTTCATCACCGCTCTGGGCGGGATTATGTTGAAGGCGGTTCCCGCATTGATCGACGCCACAGTTAGCACCGCGGGCAGGAGGGGATTTACGTTGCGCGAGACCACCGTGTGCAGGTTGCCGACAATCGCCGCCGCCGCCACCACCGGGTCGGCGCTCTTGTGCGGATACGCGGCGTGCCCCCCGACTCCGATGACGTCTATCGTGAACTCGTCCACCGCCGCCATGCACGGGCCGTCCAGGGCCGCCATCTTGCCGGCTTCCAGCGGCAGCCAAACGTGCATGGCGAAGGCGAAATCCACCTTCGGATTGCTCAGGACTCCGGCCTTAACCATCGCGCCGCCGCCGTCCGCTCCTTCCTCGCCCGGCTGGAAGCAGAGCTTCACCTTCCCCCGGGGGAGCCCCATTTCGCGCAGAATCTTCGCCGCGGTCAGCAGCATCGCTACGTGCGCGTCGTGCCCGCAGGCGTGCATCTTGCCGGGATTTTTGCTCACGTAGGAGTGCGTGTTTTCTTCTGTAACCGGCAGCGCGTCCATATCGGCGCGCAGCATTATGGTGGGGCCGGGCTTGCCCGAGTCGATCAGGCCGGCGACGCCGGTCTTGACCAGCCGTTTCGTGGGTATTTTGAGCTGCTTGAGGCGCTTTTCGACGAATTCGGCGGTCTCGTGCTCCTCAAAAGCGACCTCGGGATGCTGATGGATGTGTCGCCGCAGTTCGACAACTTCACCGGCAAGCGCGGCGACTTCGGGCGACAGTTTGGCCTTGACCGCAGATGCGGGCCTGGATTTCTTTCGCGGCATACAACGGGACTCCTGGCACTGGAATAAGCCCATAATACCACGCCCGGGAGTGGCTCATCGGCACGCGAAGCGGGAAAATCAAAAACATCGGATCGTCCCCTGGCTACATCCGAGATACGAGCGTTGCCAGCTCGTCGAGAAACGCGCTGTCGCAATCTTTATCCACGTGGACGGAATTCCACAGGCCGGACTTGCAGACCTTTTCCCGGTCGCTGTATCTGCCCAGCCACTTGCTGGACGCCGGGTCCACCGCCTCCGAAGCTGGGTTCCCCCAGTTACTCAACAAAGCTATTGCATTTCGCTCAATGTAGCCCCGGAGGCTTTCGGGCGAGGGTTTATCGTCCACTTCAAGCCAGAGGAAAGGCATCTTACCAATGTATGCGGAGACCTCCCGCTCCAGCGCCCGTTCGCGCTTCCGCACCCCCTTAGGCGCGGAACCTCCCTGTCCCCAGCTTGGCACATATAGCTTGCGCTCCCGTTTCATTAGCGCGGCGCCAATCAGCAGGCGGAATATGGAGCCGCGATGATTACCTACGCTGTTCTTCGCGCCTTTGTGATTTTTCAGGCGTTTCCAGAGCGTCGTGTACGAGCCTGTTTTCAGCGCATGCGTGCCTACTCGAACGGCTCTAAGCCCTGAGCCGGAATCGCTTCGTGCTTCGCCTTCCTCAAAGAAGAAATAAACGCCTCTTTGGGGCCAGTTCATTTTTCCATGGCAAGAGGCCAGTGTGCGGAATCCGCCGACGCGCTCCTCAAACTCGGCTAGCGTTGCATAGAAGCGCACAAGGTCTCGTAGCCTATCCATACTTTATCTGTTGGTTGAGCTATCGCTTTTGCTCTCCTAAGTCATACGATTCCAAACCTGAATCCCCTCGGCAATTATGCCGTTGATACCGTAGAGCCGAATGTATACCAGGTGACGCTCACCCGGATCTGGAGGTAGCGGGGCATTAGACCGGGAGCTATCGTTACGGTCATAGTCATGACGGTCAAAGTAAGCGAGGATATCGGCATCAGTTACGACTTGCGTGTATGCGTTTCCGGGCGAAAACTCGGTCTTGGTGAAGTCGAACGGCTTGCCCGATATCGGACTTGCCCACCACAGCTTACGCATCAATGAGAGTTCGCTTGCCGGCTCATGAAGAATATCCCCCTTGAAGAACGACAACTCCCATGGGCCCTCCGGAGTCCTGCCGTGCTCCAGGTAGAAATTGAGTATCGCTTGCGTGAAATCCGCCCGATTACAGATGGCGAGTCGTTCATTGGTGAGTTGTTCATTGGTGATAGTGGCGATCAGTCCATACAAAGCCATCTTCTCCGTATCCGTGAGTTCATCATACGGAATTATAGGTGAATGAAAAGTCATGTTGCCACGATCTGTGAAATCCGGGCCCTCTCCCCTGAGATGGGCGAAGTATTCCGGGTCATGTGATTTAATCTCGAACTGCGAGAAATCGATGTCGAGAGAACTGACGGAAAAGCTTTGCCAAACATCAACGCTTTCCTCTAATTGCGCAGAAGAGCCGCTGATTACTTTGGTCTTGTCAGTCGCCGGATTGCTACATCCGGCAACCAGTACTGCAAGAATTGCTGCAACCATTGCCAGCAGCCATACTATATTGATAAGCCTTGATCGAATCATAATGTAATTCCTCCTTACTACCTAACTGAAGGCAGTGATGATTCCCTCTTCCATTGATACGTCCATTGACCTTATCGTGCCCACTCAGTTTCACTGATTAACGATCAGGACTGATACACACACAGCAGTTCTCAATTTGCACACGAACGATATTATCGCGCCACATCCCTAGAGGAGGGCATCCGCGACAATCGTACACATCGTAAGCAACATCTACCCAGACCTTACAGCCTGGTTCGGAGCCTGGGCCGTAGTGAAGGTTCTTGTAATGGACTTCTTCGTGCCATGTTTCACCCAAGCAGGCATCATCGCACCTGTAAACGTTATGCTCGCCCTGGCTGATGTAGTCAAAAACTTGCCCGTCGCAACCATCTCAGACTGCAAGAGCGCTCATCGATAGGACCAAGACTGCCAGCAGCGCTAGAATAGCGACCGCTGCGATGACCGTATTGGCTCTTTCATAGAACATAAACATACCTCCTACCGCACATCTTACGCTTTTATTATAGCCCCGTTTGCAGATATGTAAAGAACACGTATGTATAGTCAACGAACGCCGAGGCTATAAATGACAGCCCTGCACTTATTCATATGAGACGGAAGAAGGCGGGGCGCGGAGTCCCCGCCCTACATGGAAAACCCGGAATCGGGTCTGAGCAATAGAAGCGACAGTGTAGCGGTATAATCATTGGGCATGTCTCTTATCGAAATAGTCACGTATCCTGCGGAGGTTCTCACAAAGACCGCGCGGAAGGTCGGGCGCGGGGACCTCAGCCGCGTCCGTAAGCTGGTCCAGGATATGGCTGAGACGATGGTCGACGGCGAGGGCATCGGGCTTGCCGCCAACCAGGTTGACGAACTGCTGCGCGTTGTCGTGATAAGAGACCTTGAAGCCGACGAGATACACTACTTCATCAATCCCACAATCGCCAGTGGGCAGGGGGAAGAGATCGCCGAGGAGGGCTGCCTGTCTTTCCCCGGGCTGGCGGGCCTTATCCCGCGCTACGAGACCGTCACTGTCAAGTTCCAGGACCTGGACTTGAAAACGTATAAGGTGGAGCTGGAAGGGCTGCCCGCGCGAGCGGTGCAGCACGAGATAGACCACCTAAACGGGATCACCATCAAGGACCGCAGTACGGTGGAGCTGTACCACCGCAAGGAAGAAGAGGAAGACGAAAGCGAGCGCCCGCGCAGGCGCTACGCTGTGCTAAACTAGGCACATGCCGCGCACCGGCACCGGTTCTGAAAGCACTGACGACGAGCGTTTCGTCTCACCCGAGCAGCGGGAAGTCTCCGCATTCACCACCAAGCGCCCCGATTCGCTTGACGCGTTCGTCGGGCAGGAAGGGCCGGTGGGCAACATCCGGGTGATGCTCGCCGCCGCCCAGAAGCGCGGCGCGGCGTTGGAGCACATCTTGTTCGCCGGACCGCCCGGTCTGGGCAAGACGACGCTCGCGAATATCATCGCCCGCGAGCTGGGCGTGAGCCTTACGTCTACAACAGGACCGCTGCTGGAGCGCCCCGGCGACCTGCTCGCCATCCTGACCGGGCTGCAGGAGCGGCAGGTGTTTTTCATCGACGAGATCCACCGGCTCAACCGCGCGGTGGAAGAAACGCTGTATTCCGCGATGGAGCAGTACAAGGTTGACGTGATTATCGGCAAGGGGCCGGGCGCCAAGACGATACCGCTCAATTTGAGCCCGTTTACGCTTATCGGCGCGACGACCCGCAGCGGGCTGCTCACCGCGCCCTTGCGCGACCGATTCGGCGCGCTGTTTCACCTGAACTTCTACGCGCCGGAGGAGCTCGCGCTGATCATCGAGCGCAAAGCGGTGGAGCACAACATCAAAATAAACGGCGAGTGCCTGCTGTCCATCGCCCGCAAGTCGCGGGGGACGCCGCGCGTGGCGCTGCGGCTCTTCAAGCGCGTATGGGACTTCGCAGTCGTCGCGGGCGACACGGAGGTCACGACAAAGCTCGCAGAAGAATCGCTGGAGCGCTTGGGCATCTCCGACGAGGGCCTGGACGAGATGGACCGGCGCATCCTGATGCTCATCCTCAAGAACTTCAACGGCGGACCCGTGGGCATCTCCACCATCGCCGCCGTGCTCAACGAGGAGCGGGACACCATCGAGGATGTTTACGAGCCGTACCTGATGAAGGCGGGTTTTTTGGAAAAAACCTCTCGCGGGCGGTGCGTGACACAGAAGGCTTACGATTACTTCAAGGTGCCTTACACGCCGGACAGGTTCAAGCCGGGGCCTTCGGTGCCGCTGTTTGAGGAATCGGAAGAGAGTTCGGAAGACGACGCTTGAGCCTAGCCGCCTTTCTTTTCCTTGCGCTTGATGGCTTCCCATTTATCCAGCACGTCTTCGGCCGACGGCGCGTCGGCACCGCCGAAGACGTGGGGGTGGCGGCGGATGAGCTTTTCGCAGATGGCGTCTAAGACATCCTCTAAGCTGAAGTAGCTCAGTTCTTCTCCCAGCACTCCTTGAAAGACCGGCTGGAGCAGCAAATCACCCAGTTCCACCGTAAGTTCGCGCCGCGCGCTTTCCCACTGCGCGGTAAGCTCATCAGGCAGTTCGCTCTCGCCCAGGGGCGCGCCGGATGCGGACGCGGCTTGGTCAAATGTCTCATGCGCGGGATGATGCGCGTGCGCGCGGCCCTTGTCAGCGTGTTCGGTGCTGAAATCCCCCGGCGGTGACGGCTCGGCGGGCGGCAGGCCGCGGTGGGCGCGGATACGCGCTTCCACGGTAAGCAACCGGTCTATCGCGGCGACGACTTCCGCCGCTTCTTCGGTTACATATTGCCTAAGCGACGCCAGCGTCTGCTCCCTATCCCAGGGGCAACCGCCGGGAGTGAGCAGCCGCCGCATAATTCCCGCAAGCCGCGCGAACGCGCGTCCGGCATTGTCGTCAGGCTCAAGCAGAATTTTATCCGTCACGCGCCAATTCTACCACTGGCTTTACGAATCCTTGGAAGCGCTTTGCTCCACTTATTCCTCCTCCAGGCTCATCAGGTCGCGCAGAGGGCCGAGCGGGTCGAGCTTGCCCGCCCGCACCTCCTCCGCGATGTCGGAGTAGTCAGCAATGAAGTAGTGCCACCCGTCGTCAAACACCAGCATATAGCCATCATCGCCGGTAAGTCCTCGGCCGACGATACGCTTCAGAGAGTTCTCGTTTGGTCGATCAATCTTCTTATAGAGATCTCCGAGCGGCGAGCAGACGAAGATACACTCCAAATAGTAGTCGTAGAAAACAACCAGATTCTCTTCGGTCAGAGCCACATCGGCAGGAGCCACATACAAGACCATATCCAGGCTGTCTGGATAGGAAGCACGAATGAAGTTGTACAACGCGTCACCATCCCGTGTGAGCCCCCAGAACCTGTTGGCGAACACGCAAGAGAAGACCTGGCCGCCTTGATAGAGCAAGCGCCCGTCGCGATCGATGATACGAAAGCCGAAGAAGTCGTCGAGCACAAGAAACGGCGACACTCCGTCGGCCGCGAGCCTGAGGGGGAACGCGCGGTAGCTACACCACTCCCCTCGTTCGTTGCGGGTCTGGCCGTAAAGCGGAAGCTCGACGATGTAATCGCTATCATCCTCATTAAGCAGCGCGTCAATTGTGAGGACCTTAAAAAACGTGGGATGCTCAAGAGTGGCAAGGTCGCCGTGGAGAGACAGCGATCCCAAAAAGTAATACTCGTCGAAGTTGTAAGCGTTGAGATGCACGCTGCTAACCGGCTGGCTACCACTTGGGTCGATAATGTAAAAACTGTTCAGGTCCTCATCAAATTCGCTGTTCTGGTCTTCGTACAACTGCATAAAGAGCAGCCCGTCGGGAGCAAGTTCCGGCAATCCGGCAAGCATGAGCCACTTGTGTGTGTTGTAGTCAAGCAGCAACTCCGCCCGGTGATTCCGGACCGAGTAGCTCCACAGGCCGTACTCCCAATCCACTATTGGCTCGTCGTGGTGGTACGAGACTCCGGGTATGACTATGCAATAGAGGTTGTCGCCGATGAGCGTACCATCGGGCAGTTTGCGCGGATTCTCTATCGGGCCGGGATTACGGGCGTCCTCCGCCGCTATTGAGCAACCGAAACCGGCTATGCTCTGGGCAGGCGAATCCCACACGAGCGGCAGCGTAAGGGCCATAAGTCCTGCAAGCAGCGCGATTAATCTCGTCATTTCGCACCCCTCCTCGCTTTACGCGGTCTGACGGATACGATTATAGCGCAAACCTAAGCTCCCGCAGGTTGCGGGGTAATCTGGATACTGTATAATACCGGCAACGATAAGCCGCGCGCCAGCGCGGCGGAAAAATCGCCTAGGAGGGAGCTCATGGTAGGTATCGTCGGATACGGCGCCTACATCCCACGGCAGCGCATTAAGCTTGAGGAAATCGCCGCCGTATGGGGTGCGGACGCCGTTGCGTACAAGCGCGGACTTATGCTTTACGAAAAATCCGTGCCCGCGCCCGACCAGGACACGATAACGATGTCAGTCGAGGCGGCGCGATGGGCACTGGCACGCGCGGGAATCGACCCGAAGGGCATCGGCGCGGTCTACATCGGCTCGGAAAGCCACCCCTATGCCGTCAAGCCTTCCGGCACCATCGTCGCCGAGGCCATCGGCGCCACGCCCGACTGCCACTGCGCGGACTTCGAATTCGCGTGCAAAGCGGGCAGCGAGGCGATGTTCGTCGGGCTCTCGCTGGTAAAGGCGGGCGAGATGGACTACGCGCTAAGTGTCGGAGGCGACACCAGCCAGGGCGCGCCGGGCGACGCGCTGGAGTATTCGGCCAGCGCCGGATCGGCTGCGTTCATCATGGGGCGCGAAAACCTGCTAGCGGAGTGCCTGCACACGTTCAGCTTCATGACTGACACGCCCGACTTCTGGCGGCGCGAATACGAGTTTTATCCGCGCCACGGCGGGAGATTTACCGGCGAACAGGCGTACTTCAAGCACAGCCTGGCCGCGTCCAAGGAAATCATGAAGCGCGCCGGGCTCACGCCAAAGGACTTCAAATACGTGGTGCACCACCAGCCCAACGGGAAATTCCCCCGCAACGTGGGCAAGATGCTGGGCTTCACCGAGGAGCAGATGAAGGCCGGCTGGCTGTCGCCTTGGCTGGGCAACACCTACAGCGGCGCGTCCCCTATGGGCCTTACCGCCATACTGGACGAGGCGCAGCCGGGCGACCTGATACTGATGTGCAGCTACGGGAGCGGCGCAGGCTCGGACTCTTTCATCTGGAAGGCAACCGAGCGCCTGGTCGAAGTGCGCGAAAAGGCCCCGTTTACCCGCCCGCAGCTTGACGAAAACAAGGTCTATCTCACCTACGGGCAGTACGCGAAGTACCGCGGCAAAATCGTCAAGGCGGACTAGGAGGGAATGATGCGAGACGTTGCAGTAATCGGAATCGGAATACAAAAATGGGGCGAGCTGTGGGACCGCAGCCTGCGCGACATCTGGGTGGAGGCTGCCCAGAACGCGATAAAAGACGCGGGCGTCGACCATATCGACACGATGTACGTCGGCGCGATGAGCCCGGGACTGTTCGTGGGCCAGGAGCACTTGAGCTCGCTGTGCGCGGATTACCTGGGCGTCACTCCCGTTCATGCTACGCGCACCGAGAGCGCCTGCGCATCCGGCGGCATGGCTATGCGCTGCGGCTTCATCGAGGTCGCGTCGGGCATGGCGGACATCGCGCTCGTCAGCGGCGTGGAGAAGATGACCGACGTGGACGGCGGCGGCGCGACTTACGCGCTGGCGACGGCTGCCGACGGCGACTACGAGGTCTACAACGGCGTGACGTTCCCCGGCCTTTACGCGATGATGGCGCAGGACTATATGCACCGCTTCGGCCTGACCCGCGAGGAGCTGGCGGCGGTGCCGGTGAAGAGCCACGAAAACGGCGCGCTAAATCCCCACGCGCAGTACCCCAGCCGCATCAAAATCGAGACGGTGATAAACAGCGTGATGATCGCCGACCCGCTGAGGATAATGGATTGCAGCCCGATAACGGACGGCGCGGCGGCGGCGATACTCTGCCCGCTGGAGATGGCGAAGGACTACGCCAAAGGGCGTCCAATCATCAAGGTCTCCGGTGTGGGCGCGGCGACCGACACTATCGCGCTGCACAGCCGCAAGGACCTGAGCGTGCTGAACTCGGTCGTGGTCGCCGCCAAGCGCGCCTACGAGATGGCGGGCGTCGGCCCGGACGACGTTGACTTCGCCGAGGTGCACGACTGCTTCTCCATCGCCGAGGTCATTACCACAGAAGACATCGGATTCTTCGAGAAGGGCACGGGCGGCAAGGCCGCGGCGGCGGGCGAAACCGCGCTTACGGGCAAGCGCCCGGTCAACACTAGCGGCGGCTTGAAATCCAAGGGGCATCCGGTCGGCGCGACGGGCCTGGGGCAGATTCACGAACTCGTCACCCAGCTTCGCGGCGACGCCGGCAAGCGGCAGCTTAAAACCGCGAAGCGCGGCCTGGCGCAGAACATGGGCGGAAGCGGCGGAAGCTGCGTGGTCCACATCCTGGAGGTGGTATAGATGGCGTTTATTCCCAGCTACTGGCGAGAGCGCGCGCAGCGCTTGCGCTACGAGGGCAACAAGTGCGAAAGCTGCAACGAGGTTTATTTCCCGCCGCGCCGCTCCTGCGGCATCAATTGCGACGAGGAGCTCAAGCCGCACACGCTATCCACCACCGGCAAGGTGCTGACCTACACGGTTATCCACATCGCGCCGACGCAGTTCACCGACGAAGCGCCGTACGCGATGGTTATCTGCGAGATGGACGGCGGCGGGCGCATCACGGCGCAGCTCGTGGACTGCCCGTTCGAGGACATCAAGATAGGCATGCCGGTGCGCATCGAGTTTCGGCTCATCCAAAAGGACGGCCACCACGGCATCCTGATGTACGGGTATAAAGTCGTGCCGGGGTAAAAGGCTGCCATCCTACGGGAGTGGGAACCGACCATCTTTTCAGGAGTGGGGACTTCAGTCCCCACAATAGAAGGCTGGCAAGCTTCAGTCCCCGCACCACTGATCTCGCGAATGAATTCGCGAGTCCAGCCTGAGGGGGATTCGCGAGTCCAGCCTGAGGGGGAGTCGCTAGTCCGGCCTTTGGGATCGTAATGCGGAAAATGGCGGGCGCGGTGAAGAGCGGCGCTGGTCAGCACCGCCTACTCATTCGGTAGCCACTTCAAATTCCACCAGCAAATCGCCGGGCATTACGCGGTCGCCTTCGCTAAACGGATAGCCGACGAGCTTGCCGTCGGAGGGGGCGCAGACTTCGTGCTCCATCTTCATCGCTTCGAGGATGAGAAGCGGTGTGCCCGCCTTGACCTCCGCGCCCGGGTCCAGCAGGAGCTTCAGCACCATTCCCGGCATCTGCGACGTCAGGCTAGCGCCCTCGGCTTCCTCCTCTTCGCCCTCAGCTGCACTTTCGACTCTTTCGCAACTGCGCACCTGCCCCTGCCGCCAGATAATGACGCGCTTGCGGTCGGTGTGGGCGAGGAAGCGGTACGTGCGGTCGCCCAGCCGGAATACAATTTCCGCGCCCTCGCGCTTGAGGTCGGCGATTTCGTGGCACTCGCCGTCGACGGTCACCGTGACAACGCCGCTGCGCTCGCTCACTTCGAGCTCGTGCAGTTCGCCGCTTACGCGCAGGTGTTCCTTCATCAGGTATTGCTCCAGTCGCCCAAGTATTCCCACGGGGTGGCTATGCCCGCTTCGCCGCCGCCCGCTGCAACCGTAGCCGTAGAGGCGCAGGGCTTGGACGCCGCCAGTGCCGCCGCGATGAGCTCAGGAAGCTCGGCCTTCGGCGTCACAAGACCGTCGGTGTTCTCTTCAATGAACCCCGTGTGCAACTCGCCTTCGGCGAACGCCGGATGGCGAATCACGCGGCGCAGGAACGAGAGATTCGTCGTCACGCCGAGAACGGCAGTGTTGCGCAGCGCCGCGTCGAGCCGCGCGATGGCGGCGGGTCGGCTGGGCCCGTAAGCGATAAGCTTGCCCAGCAGCGGATCGTAGTCCGGGCCGATCTCCCAGCCCTCGTAAAGGCTCATATCGAAGCGCACGCCGGGCCCAGCAGGGGTGCGCAGCACTTCCACCGTGCCTATCTGCGGCAGGAAATCCGCGCGGGGGTCTTCGGCGCACACTCGCACCTCAATGGAATGCCCGCGCGGGACGAGCTCCTTTTGCTCTAGCGTCATACCTTCGCCGGACGCGACGAGAAGCTGCTCGTGAACCAAATCCACGCCATAGACGAACTCGGTGACGGGATGCTCCACCTGCAGGCGCGTGTTCATCTCCAGGAAATAAAACGACTTGTCCGGCGCCATAATGAACTCGACCGTGCCCGCGTTTACGTAGCCGACTTCGGCTGCGATGCCCAGCGCGGCTTTGCCCATCTTCGCGCGGAGCTTTTCATCCACGCCGGGGCTGGGCGTTTCCTCGACAACCTTCTGGTGCCGACGCTGGATGCTGCATTCGCGCTCGCCCAGATGCACGCCGCGACCGTCGCGGTCGAACAGCACCTGGATTTCAATGTGGCGCGGGCGCTCGATGAATTTTTCGATGTATACCGCGGGATTGCCGAAGGCCTTCTCAGCTTCGCGCCGCGCGGCTTCCAGCGCCGCGACGAGCCTGTCGGCGTCGTGAACCACACGCATTCCCTTGCCGCCGCCGCCGGCGCTCGCCTTGACCATCGCCGGCCAGCCCATATCCTCGGCCGCAGCGATGAACTCGCCGTCGCTCGCATCGGGATTGTCCAGGCCGGGGATAACCGGCGCGCCCGATTTGCGCGCAAGCTCGCGCGCTTCGACTTTCAGGCCCATCCGGCGGATTGCGTCCGGAGGCGGGCCGATCCAGACGAAGCCGCCGTCTTCCACCGCCTTGGCGAAATCCGCGTTTTCCGCGAGAAACCCGTAGCCCGGATGTATGGCTTCGCAATCATGGAGCCGCGCGGCGTCAAGTATCCGCTCGAAGTTCAGGTAGCTTTCAGCCGGCGCGGCGGGGCCGAGTAAGACAGCCATGTCCGCCTGGCGCACGTGTAGCGCTTCTGCGTCAGGCTCGGAATACACCGCGACCGCCTCGCATCCGAGCTCGTGGCAGCCCCGGATAATCCGCACCGCTATTTCACCGCGATTGGCAACGAGAACTCTTTTGAACATAGTTTACAAAACCGCTATTTGTCGGACCAGGACGGCTTGCGCTTCTCCAGAAACGCGCTCAGCCCCTCGCGCCCTTCTTCGGATGCCCGCAGTTCAGCGATAAGGTTCGCCGTTGAGCCGCGCATCGATAGCGCGACCGACCCGTACACGTCCGCAATCAGCCGCTTGGTGGCCTTCGCCGCCTCGGGCCCGGCTTTCAGAATCTCCTTGGTCTTCACGTTCACTGCGCTGTCCAGCACATCGGGCTTCACAACGTAGTGTACCAGCCCGATATTCAGGGCGCGCTTGGCGAGGTATTTCTCGCCGGACAGGAACAGGTTCCGCGCGGCGCTTTCGCCGATCTTGGAGATCACGTACGGCGAAATCGTCGCGGGGCTAAGGCCCAGCCGCGTTTCGGAAAACGCGAAGACCGTGTCCTCGGTGGCGAATACCGAGTCGCAGCACGCAATCAGCCCGATCGCGCCCCCGAACGCCGCTTTCTGCACCCGGCCAATAAGCGGCACCGGGCATTCGTTTACCACCGCGAGCATCTCCGCGAGCGCCAGGGCGTCTTCGACGTTCTCATCGTGCCCCATCTGCCCGACGCGCTTCATATATTCCAGGTCAGCGCCGGCGCAGAACACTTCCCCGCGGCCACCGAGCACGACGACGCGAATGTCCTCCGGTATCCTGGAGAACGCCTGCGTGAGCTCAGTAATCAGAACGTCATCAAAGGCGTTGCGCTCGTCCGGGCGGTTCAGCCAGATGTACAGAACGCCCGTTCTGCGCCTGACGTCGAGGTACTTGAATCCCTTACCCATCGTAGTAGTCTCCTTCGCCGCGCACGCGCAGCGCGGTCAAGGGCAGATTACCGGATTCGGCGGCCCCCAGGCGATTCGGCTGCCTTTTTCATTATACATTACTTTAGCCATACGCTCACGCAAGCACGGGCGTTCTTCCTTACGCCAATCCCACGGAATTTTAGGTAATAATGCCTACTGTGGCAGAGGGCAAACGGCTCGATGTGCTGTTTTTATGTACCGGTAACGCCGTGCGCAGCCAGATGGCCGAGGGCTGGGCGCGGCAGCTTCTCGGCGGGCGCGTGAACCCGTACTCCGCGGGCATCGAGCCGCGCGGCCTGGACCCGCGCGCGGTGCGGGTGATGCAGGAGGCGGGCATGGATATTTCGCATCAGCGCAGCAAGCATGTGGATGAGTACGGCAACGTTAAATTCGACCTGGTCGTCACCGTCTGCGATCATGCCAAAGAGCAGTGCCCGCTGTTCTTGGGGCCGGCCCGCAAGATTCACCGAAGCTTTAAAGACCCGGCTAAGGCCGAAGGCTCGGATACAGAGGTAATGGCGGTGTTTCGCCGGGTGCGTGATGAGATAAAGGAATTTGTGGAAAGCCTGTCGTCGCTGGTGGTGAATTAACTGCTCAAAGAGTAGGCTCGATTAGGCCCATCTCTACGGCTTCTTCCTGAGTTGGCAAGCCTTCAAATTCGCGCTGCCGATAAACCAATTCCATGGTTGTGCGGGCGAGGATTCTGATATAGGCCTTCTTTTCAACCGGGTCGAAATCCTCCCATACTAAGCGCAAATGCGTCGGTGAAACCACTTCCCAGCCATCAAGCTGGGGATTTGCGTAATCATCACCGGCGCATGGGGGATCTCCAAGCGCGAGGTCTTCGATGGTCATTCCGCCTTCCAGGTACAGGTCTACTTCCGCCCGACCGATGGTTCCCGCCCAATTCGCGCCAGTGGTCAGCAGGTAGAAGTAATCGGGCTGCCCGCCACCAAGTCCGATCCATCCGTTATCAGCCGTGTACGTGTGCCCTACAGTGATGGTTTCGTGCGGCTGCCATCTGAGCTTGGTGCAGTGCCACAGCGCGACTTCGCTGTGCGGCCATTCGTCCCACTCGGCGTCAGGCGATATCGTTTCGCTCTTCAGTATGGCTGTTTCATTTCCCTTTTCGAATTTGTAAACCGTTCCTTTGATTATATTATCGGGCGTGCCCACCCAAGTCGTGAAATCGCGATAGGGCTTGACACCTGCGGTATCAAGATAGATGTAATCCCAGTAATCGGAGATACCTCTCTTTGACGCTTCTTCTTTGGTTATGGATTTCATATAGGCGCGCACCAAAGCATCGTCCGGGAAGCCAACCGTAAGCCCCTCACGACCGTCAGTCAGGTTCTCCAAGTCGAACTCGGCTTCGACGCGGGTTTCGTCCCAACTGAAGTAAAAACGAAGCCGCTCCGCCTTCATCCGTATATAATCACATTCGCGGTTTAGCGGTTGCGGCGGGTCTACGCCAAGGTTCATAATGCTGTCATCCGCGGATGCGGTGGCGCACAGGAATGCGAGTATGCAAACCACTGCAACTCCGGCTGTTTTTCTCACCATTGAAGTCGCCTCCCTAATACTTCGATTTGAAGAACTTCAGCATACACTCGTAAGCGGCTTCCAGGTCGTCCCAGGGGACGTAGATGTGGATGTCGCTCAGGCTGGTTACGACCTCGATAATGCTCACTTTGCGATGGGCGAGCGCGCGAACCAAATCGCCGAAGGCGCCCGGACGGTCAATAAACTCGGGGCTGCGCAGCCTGAGTTCGCCCAGGCCGCCGCGAAGCGTGATGTTGGTAAAGGTTTCGCGATCGGCCTCGACCGCGTCGTGCAGCAGGCTGTGCGCCTTCTCCGCGACATCCTCGTCAATGTAGAACACAATGAAGCGGCTGCCGCTCGTGGCCGCGCTGATGGCTATTTCGTTTTCGCCCAGGATGTTTGCCAGGTTGCCCAATATGCCCGGCTTGTTCGTCCAGCCGCTGCCCACCAGCACAAGAGCCGCAAGGCGGTTGTCGTTGCGGAAGATAGTCGTTTTGCTCTCGCCGGTTATGGTCGTGCCGGTCTTCACCAGCTCGCTTTGCTTGCGGAAGTCCACGATGCGCACGCGCATATCGGCGGTCATAAACCTGAAGGCCCGCGGATGCACGACTCTGGCGCCACTGTGGGCGATGACTTCTGCGTCCTCCACCGTGAGGTTGTCCAGGATGCGCGGATTCTGCGCCAGGCCGGGGTCAGCCGACAGGACACCTTCTACGTCGGTTACTACAACAACTTCGTCCGCGTCTATATAGCGCCCGGCGACGAACGCCGTGATGTCGCTGCCGCCGCGACCCAGCGTGACCAGCTCGTCGCGGCTCGAAAGCGCCATAAATCCGGAGATTACCGGCACCTTGCCCAGCCGCAGGTGCGGCAACACGTTTTTCATAAAGCGGTTGGAGGTTTTTTGCGTGCGGACGGAGAAACTGCGCTCCTCGTTGGTTTTGATGGGCGCGACCGGAGAATCGTCGTCACTATCTACAATCAACGGCCAGCTCTCGCGCCAGCGCGGGTGCAGCGTCACTGCGCCGACCTTTTGCGCCTGCAGCGCCGCGGACATCAAAAGCACGCTTTTTTCCTCGCCCATCGAGAGGTAGTTGAGCAGTGTGCCGCTGTCCACCGCGGTTCCCCCGCATTCGCTTATCTCCTGGAGCAGCCGGTCTGTTTCGTCCGCCATTGCGGAGACTACTACTGCAATCTGCTCGCCGACTTCCACCAATCCAGCGATTGCGCGCGCCGCCTGCTCGAAATGAGCCGGCGTCGCCAGAGAAGTCCCGCCGTATTTGACTACGCGCCTCATAAAAACGCCGCCGAGAGTTGGCGAACATCTATTATATCAGCGCGGACGACGCGCTGTGCTAAAGTAAGGACGTGCAACGATTGCGCTTGCTGACAGCAGGGGAATCTCACGGCCGCGCGATCAGCGTAATCCTCTCGGGCATCCCCGCCGGCCTGCATATTTCACGCGAATTTATAGCAAAGGAGCTTAGGCGCAGGCGCAAGCTCCACGGCCGTTCGAGCCGGATGAAGCTGGAAACGGACGCCGTGACCTGCGAAGGCGGGCTGCACGGAAGCGTAACGACCGGCAATCCTCTAGCGTTTAGCATCCCGAACGCAGAAGCTGACAAATGGTCGCACCTGCTTGATCCCTGGGAAGGTTCGCGTGAAGATCCGCTCACGCGTCCGCGCCCGGGCCACGCCGATTTCGCAGGCGCGATGAAGTTCGCGGCCCATGACGGCGAAGGGCTGAAGCCCGCAGACATTCAGGACGTACTGGAGCGCGCCAGCGCGCGCGAGACCGCAGGGCGCGCGGTTGCGGGCGCGGTGTGCAAGGCGCTTCTCGCGGCGGTTGACGTGAGCGCCGCGAGCTTCGCTTACCGCATCGGGAAAGCCGGACTGCCGCGGCGAACGTTGCTGCGTTTGCTGGAAGCGAGGGAGTTGGCGGGCATTCCCGTGGCACGGATCGAGAAAAGCCCGCTGCGGATTCCCGACGATAAAGCCGAAAAAGCCGCGAAAGCGTCAGTGGACGACGCCCGTAAGCGCGGCGTGACGCTCGGCGGCGGATTTGTTGTGATGGCGTTTGGCCTGCTGCCGGGGATAGGAAGCTTCTCGCAGTGGGAGGAGCGGCTCGACGGTCGCATCGCGCAGGCGCTCGCCAGCATCCCCTCGGTAAAAGCGGCCGGAATCGGCGCAGCGCGATGGCTCGAAGAAGCGGACGGCGGCGAGTATCACGATGAGCCGGTGCGCGACGACGAGTCGCTTACGCACGCTACAAATCGCGCAGGTGGAATTACCGGGGGCCTGACGAACGGCATGCCGGTAGTCGCGGTGGGAACGGTCAAGCCGATCCCGACACAGGCTAAACCGCTGCGGACGGTGGATCTCGCAAGCGGCAAACCCGCAAGCGCGCCCAAGCAGCGCAGCGATGTCACGTCAGTGCCGGCCGCTTCAGTCATCGCAGAGAGCATGCTGGCACTGGTTCTGGCGGATGCGGTACTGGCCGAGTTCGGCGGAAACCACATTGATGACGTTATAGCGCGCTGGCAAGATCGCATACTGCGCATAGGCAAATTGATGGCGCATTAGGCGCGTTCGCCGATATTGTGTAGAATCCTGATTACCAAGGTGAAGGGTACTACCGACTATCAGGAGGCATTCCGGCTTGAAGGGCTCACGAAGACCTTCTACCCCGTTTTGCCGTGGCACCGTTCCCGCGCGGTGGATGCGGTTCGCGGCGTAGACCTGCGCGTGCCGCGCGGATGCGTGTTTAGCCTGCTGGGCCCCAACGGCGCCGGCAAAACCACAATCATCAAAATGATCGCGGGGTTGATACTGCCCACCGCCGGTAGCGTCACATTTTACGATAGGGACGGGAACAGGCTCCGCTCGCGCCCGCGGCTGGGCGCGGTTCTCGAAGGCTCGCGCAACCTTTACTGGCGGCTCTCGCCTATCGAAAACATATTCTACTTCGGGGAGCTAAAGGGCTTATCACTTGCGCAGATAAAGCGGGAAGCGGAAGTACTTTTGGAGATGTTCGACCTGACGCAGAAGGCGCGCGCCAGCACCCAGACGCTCTCCCGCGGGATGCAGCAAAAGGTCGCGGTAGCCGTAGCGCTTCTGGGAAAGCCGGACATATTGCTGCTCGACGAGCCGACGCTGGGACTGGACGTGGAGAGTTCGCGGCTCATCCAGCAGAGATTGCGCGAGCTGGTGGAAAAGGACGGCCGCACGATCATTCTAACAACGCATCAGATGGAGCTGGCTTCGCGGGTCGCCGACCGCATCGGCGTTCTGTCCGAAGGGAAGCTAATCGCCGAAGACAGCCTGGCAAACCTCGTGGCGTTCTTCCGCCAACAGGATTACGAGCTCGAGCTTCCCGGCGCCGAATGGGAACGGCTGCGGGCAGAAGTCTCAGCCTTCAGGTTTACCGAGGAAAAGCGCGCCAGCGGTAACGAGATGCGCGTCACGTTCCACCTGGACAACAGGGACGGTTACTTCGCCCTGTCCGAGCTGCTGCTGGCCCGGCGTCCGGAATTCACAACCATCCGGCAGGTCACGCCGTCGCTGGAAGACATCTTCCTGCAAATCACGCGCCACTACTCCGACGGAGAAGGAGGTGCCGCGTGACGCGCCTGCTTAAGCTATTCCGCGCAGAAATTGTCCGAAGCGTGCTGCTCACAGTCAGGTATCCGATTGAGCTGTTTGTCGGCCTTCTCATAATGTACATGCTCTTTATGGGCTTGTTTCTCGGCGCGCGGTCGCTTGTGAGAGACACGCAAATGCTGAGCGCATCTTTGGACGGCTTCATCATCTCCTACGTAATGTGGTTTTTCGTAATTTCGGCAATGGGACGCCTGGCGTTCCACATCGAGTCGGAAGCCCAGATGGGGGTGCTGGAGCAGATATTCCTTACTTATCCGCGCATGCTGGCACTGATGCTTGTGCGAAGCGCGGTTGATTTCTTTACCAGTTTGGTCATCGTTATCGCGCTGCTGATAAGCATAATGGCCACGACCGGCAAATGGCTGGCCATCGGCACGGGCAACATCCTAGAGCTCCTGATACTGCTGGTCATTACGGTTGCCGGAATATACGGCTTCGGCTTAATCTTCGCTGGACTCGCGCTCGTTTTCAAGCGCATCGGCCAGGTCGGCAGCATTATGCAGTTCGCATTCTTCTTTCTCGCATACTTCCCGGTTGAGCAGCTTACCGGCTGGCTTAAAGCTGCGCTATACAGCCTTCCCCTCACGCTGGGTGTTAGCCTGATAAAAACCGTTATCGTCGAGCACGGAAGCGTTTTCAGCGGCTCGAAATCCTGGCTACTACTTGGCCTTGTGATAAACTCAGTGGCGTACCTGCTTATCGGTTCTGTAGTCTTTCTCATCTGTGAGCGGAAATCCAGGATGGACGGCAGACTCGGGCAGTACTAACTCCGCAGGGGGACCGCTGAATGAGAAAATTCCTCGAATTCCTCGATCAGCTGCCATCCAGCAGCGATGCCGCCGATCCCGGGAAGCTTCTTGCCCTTCTTGAAACCGAGCACGAGATGGGCATAGCCTTTTTTGATGACCTTCTAGTCTGCCAGTGGGCGACGCCCGTCCTCAGCGAGATTACCGGCAGGCAGCTTCAGGATATCGTCGGCTCCAGCCTTCAGTCCCTTTTTTCCCGCTTTGATGTAGATAGGCTGCGCGGCAGAAGCGGGGATGCGGCACCGGCAGATACACTGCCAATTCGCCAGGTTGTGCAGTGCAGTCCTCCGCAGTCGACAAGGGGATTAGTCGCGTCCGCAAGCCCGTTACGAAAGAACGGCGAGTTTTCAGGCGTGCTGGTGCTCGCGCATCCGGCTCCGGATGCCGAAGCCGCTCCGGGAGATCGCTTATTGCGCGACGAGCCTATTGCGAAAATCCTGCGGCAGATAGAAGACGATCCCCGCGCAAAGGCGCTGTGCGGCCAGCTCGATACCAGTTTCCTGCTGCTGGACAGCAGGGGGCGCGCAGAATATTACAGCCCGCGTGCCCGGGAGCTTTTCAAGCTTAGCGGCGATATAACTGTTCTCCCTTACAGCATCGCTGAAGACCCGAACTTCGAGCGTCCGGAAACCGCGCCACTGGTTCAGGACGCGCTTATGGGGCAGGAGGCTCATCTCCCTTCCATAGAATATTACACCGAACTTGACGGCGCGCTGGGAAAGGGCGCGAACCTTCATACGGCGCTTGCGTTCAGCCTGTTGCCATTGGAGGATGCCGGCGGGCGGCCGATACTGTGCCTTCTTATGCATCAACCAAGTCCGGCCGAAGAAGTGTCGCATTCGGTGACGCTGATGCAGCGCTCCGAGAGCGTCGCGATGCTCGCGCGCGGCGTGGCCCACGAGTTCAACAACATATTCGCGGCAATCAGCGGCATAGCTTCTCTCCTGCTGTCCGAAGCGGATAGCGAAAGCTCAACCGCAAACTACCTCCAGAAAGTTAACGGCCTGATAGACCGCGGCGTGAAGCTTATCTCCAATCTCACAAGCTACGCCAGGCTGCACGAGCCCCGTATTTCAAAGCTCGTTGTTGAGGATTTTTTTGAAGACTTCGCGTCGCTGATAGAATTCGTCGTTCCGAAGGACGTGAAGCTGGAGCTGAGCATGGAGGCTGAAGGATCGGTCGAGGCTGATCCCAACTCGCTGCGCCAGGCCCTGTTTAACATCGTTCAGAATTCATTCGAGGCAATGCTTGATGTCGAAAAGAAGCGCATCCGGCTGAACGTAAGCGAAGTCGAGCCCGGCAGCCTGCCCGGCGGGGCGTTTCGCTTCAGCACACCGAGCGTGCTGCTGGTGAGCATTCTCGACTCAGGCCCGGGAATCCCAACCGATCTTGCGGCCAGCATATTCGAGCCCTACTTCTCGACCAAAGATCCGCAGAGCAGCAGCGGACTGGGCTTGAACGTTACGCAGCAGATAATCCGAAGGCTTGGCGGCGTGATTCTTGCTGAACGCACGAGCGAGCTGGGAGGGGCGGCGTTCAGCGTGTACTTGCCGCTGCACAAAGAACCTTAAGCCGGCCGCCGCGCTTAAGCTCGAAATGGTCACTATCAATAGCTAGCAGTTCCCCGTCTCCCTCAACCGCCGCCGGATTATCCAAGCTCTCGACCGTTAGGCAACCCGTTTGGTGATAGGAGACTCTGCCGTCTTTAAGGTGTTTGCCGGCGATAACCTTCGGCAGCTTGAGTGCCAGTTCCCACTGCGAGCAGGTATGGATCGCCACAATGTCGAGCTTGCCGTCGTCTAGTTTCGCGTTCGGCGCTATCGGGATACCGCCTCCGATGAAAGGCGAGTTCATCGCTACAAGCCACCAGGCTTCGCCGTCCACAAGCGTTTCGCCATCACCTATCGCCCTAATGCTAAACGTGCGGAGCTTTGGCAATGTTGTAATGAAAGCGAGCACATAATTGCGCGCCAGGATTCCCCGGGACGAGGACATTGTTGCTAGAACCTGAGCGTCAAGCCCGAAGCCAGCGGAATTCACGAAACGCCGACCGTTGATTAGCCACACGTCGATCTCTCGAATCCTGAAATTCGGCAGCTCCTGCAGGTAGCTTCTCATTCGGCGGGGAAGGCTCAGGCCCCTGGCAAGATCGTTGCCCGTGCCTGCGGGGAGGATTGCCAGGACCTGAGATTCCAGATTCAGGCGCTGGACTACCTGGCTAATCGTGCCGTCGCCGCCTATTGCGAGAACGAGAGGGTATTCATCCCCTGAACGCGCGACCACCTCGTGCAGGTGCTCGACGCTCCGGGGCAGGACGACTGTCAGCCCGCCGAAGACGCTTTTAAGGCGGCTAATATGCGCGTGCGAAACCGAAGGCGCAGATGGCGAGACGATTCCAAGGCACCGCTGGCCGGCGAACCGTGCGGTCACGTTCATTGCATTTCAGTATCGCTCAAGGGGAACTAACAAGCGCACGCGGGAGCGTCCGATGCCGATCTGGCCGAGCCCATGCACTTCAACGACCACGCGGCCATCATCGGTAAGCATGCGCTTGGGCACGTAAACGTAGGTCGGCATGGGGATTTCGTCCTTATTCATCTCGACGCGAACGTTCAGAATTTCTATTTCTTCTTCGGAGTTTGGATTCTGGACTATCAGGTCAACCGATGCCGCCGTCGGCTTTCCTCCGGATTCCCTGGAGTTCGTGTACACGTCGAAGTCCAGCCGCAGGATGAAATCCATGCCCTCAATCGAGGAGACCTGCACTTTATCGAAATACCATGTGCCCGTGAAGTAACGCCGGAACTTGAACGGGTTTGCGGTCGAGAGCCACCAGGTGTCGAACCTCTCCTGGTAGGTCCCGTTGCACTCGAAGTAGCGCGCGGAATGCGTTACCGCCCGGTCAAGCGGGTCGCCCAACCACGAATCCTGGGCGCGTACGATCTGCACGGGTGAAGCGAAGAACACGAAAGACGCAGCGACTAGCGCTGCAACTGCTAACCGGCTCCCTGTCAGCGCGACTCTCATACGCTGATTGTAGCCGCCGCTTTGAGGGGAGTCAACGATACCCGATGGTATAATCAACCAGTTATCGGGGGTGAAAACAGATGGGTCCAATAAGGCATTCGACAATTGCCTGCGTCATGCTACTGCTGATTATGCTTTTCTCATGCGGCAGCGGACGCTCTGGCGCGCCGACGGCCACTATTTTGCGTTCCGGCACCCTGGGTCAAGACGCTCCTGACGCTCTGGAACGGGAACTAGAAGTCTACAATCCTGAAAAGTCCATTAACCATGCGGGCTTTTCGCTGTTTGTGCTGGATATGCGGGGAGAGATCGCCCCGGAGAAGCGCGACTATTACGATTTCACCGTTCGTACGTTGATGAACTGAGACACATTCGTGTCCGTCTACGCCCAGAACCTGATCGACTCGGCCGCCAGCCTGTTCGTACTCAAGTACAACCCGGATGAATGGAAACTGCGCGAAGTGCTTCCGGGCACGCTGTACGGAGGGAAAGGCGAGAGCGTCTTTTTAGCGGTTGAGAAGTATGCCGGCACGCTGCCCTTCGGGCTCGCACGGGTGCGCCCCCAGGATAAGGGCTTTACATCAGGTGGCGGGCTTGTCGCCGAGCTTGCATTCTCGCCGGGACCCGCGACCGGCAGCCGCGCCGTGAGCGTCACGGCCGGGGAGTCGGCGCTAATGCTGGAGGATTTCAGCGCTGAGTCGTTTGGCGACGAAGCCGCCCATCTGTCCTGGAACGACCAGCTGCGCGGTGACTATAACAACGACGGCGCCGTCGGCATCTCCGACATCACACCTATCGCTATGTATTTTGGCGGCATCCCCGGTGATGGAATGGGCGATGACGTCGCCGAGGGATTTATCGACCGCGGAGGAGCCACTGATAACTCAGTGAGCATCGCAGAGATAACTCCCATCGCCATGTACTACGGGATCACTATCGACGGCTACAACGTTTACCGCAGCGTTGACGGGCATCCGGAGATCACCGAAAAGCTGTTGGTGAATGCGGACAACCCTAGCCTGGAAATATCTATCGAGCGTTCAGTTGAAGAAACCTTCGAACCGGCAGAGTACTTATACCAAGATAACACCATGCTGGATGACACGGTGGGTGACAGCACAACATTCATCTACCGCATAGCGCCCGTGGGCGACTCAGGCGAGAGCGATTACAGCCCTTCCGATACACTCACCATCGAGCAGGGCGAGGACGCGATTCCTCCGCATGGACCAGGCGCTCCCACCAACCCTTACCTTGGAATTACTTACATGGACGCCGGCGACGGGCGAATCAAGATCGTCTACAGGCGCAACGCCGTTGACAACGTCACCCCCCGGGACCAGCTCCGGTATTTCCTTTACATCGGACCGCCGGGCGGGGATGCAGGCATAGATCTTGCTAACTCGATTATCATCGAGGTTACCGACACGTATCCGCCGTACGTCTGGGACAGCCTGGCGAACGGGACAATCTATGCGGCATACCTGGCTGCGGAAGACGCGGCAGGAAACCGGACTTCGCCAGTCAGCACCGCTGTGAAAACCTGCACCCCGAGCGCTGCCGCCCGGAACGACTTCGAGCCGCCGATTTGGGATGACACTGTCGGCATAGTGACCGCCGAGCCCGGCGACCACGGCTTCCGTGTGACGTTCGGCACCGCGACCGACTGGCAGTCGCCACCCGTGCGCTACCGGGTCTACTTCGCAAAGAGCACGCAGCTCCTGTACGATACAGCTCCGTTCCTCGAGGCGGACAGCTCTCCGTTCTCTTTAGTCGGCCTGGAGAATAACTCTGGCTATACCATTGCAGTGCGCGCAATCGACAGCGCCGACCGATACGACCCGCCGATAAGCCCCAATGAGGAAGCCAACACCGTAACGTTGTATGCCACACCTTCTTCGACCGCAGGCGACGTTACGCCTCCCACGTGGGACGACACTGTCGGCGTTACGCATATCATGCCGGGCGAAGGCTCCATGCGCGTGGAATTCGGCCCTGCCAGCGACGAAGATAGCCCGCCGGTCGCTTATACGGTTTACTATCAGGAGGGCGACACGGTGGACTTCAGCGCGGACACACAGTCGCTTGAAGTTGACACGCATTATCCGCCCACGTTCGTCTCGGGCCTGACCGACGCGCAGCAGTACGCCTTTATTGTCCGCGCGAAGGATGCCGCAGGCAACGAGGAGAAGAATACCGAGACGCTTAGTGCGATGCCTGACGCTGGACTGGACAACACGCCTCCGGAATGGGATACAACGGTTGGCGTCCAGATTTCTTCGCCAAGCAGCGGTTACATGGACCTGTCCTGGAATTCCGCGACTGACGCGCAGTCTCCTCCGGTAAGCTACCGGGTATACTGGGAAGAAGGAGACCAGGGCATCTCAGACTACGCTCAGGCAATCGTTGACGGTCGCTCGGCAGTCACAAGCGAGCTGTATTACCATACTGGCGGCCTAATGAACGAAACGGTCTACAGCTTCGCTGTACGCGCGCTGGACAGCTGGCCCGATGTGCAAGGCGGACCCAACGAAGATTACAACTTGGTCTACCTATCGGATGCACCGCAAGCTGGCGTAACTTTCGACTACGACCTGGTTTATGACGACCCGATGCTCCCCGTCCAATATACAAGCCTCGACATCGCCAGCGATGGCTCAATCGGCGTGGCTTACGCCGTGGCAAATGAAGTTCTGCCTAACGAGTTCGTTTACGCGCTTCGCTACGCCACCAACGAGACCGGCGATTGGGTCACGGAAGCCGTCTGCGGCGGGATACCCTCCGATTCACGCGGGAAGATGCCATCGCTTCAGTTCGACGCTTCCGACGTGCCTCACATCGTATTCATTAACAACAGCCACGAATACGACGAGGAGCCGTTAGTGCCGCACACAACCGTTGAACATGTGACGCGCACGGCTCCCGACACCTGGACTGCCCCTGAAACCGTGGATGACGGCGGCAACGAGATAGTGTTCATCAATCCCTCGCTTGCATTTGATTCCTCGGGCACGCCTTCAGTCGCTTACATCTCGTGGGACGCGGAAGTCGGCGACAACGACAACCGTCTTTGGTACGCCTGGCACACCGGTGTTGACTGGCAATCGGAAAGGGCTTCGGGCACCGTGCAGATTTACGCCGGCGGGGGCCCGGGCCAGGACGGCTCCAACTGCTCCCTGGCGTTTGGCACGTGGGAGCTGAACGAAGTGGTAGATGAGTACGCCTCGGTCGCTTACAGCGATCCTACCCAGGGCGGCCGGCTCTTCTGGGCCGTCAGGGGAGGTGCGAATGACTGGCTTGCCATCGGCCTTGACGACAGCAGCTGGATGACTCATATCGATATATGTCTTTACGGAGAGAGCTGGCTGCCCCGCATCTCGTATAGAAACGAAACAGGCTCGGCGCTGGACCTTATTCGAACTGACAACCTTTCCGAGTGGGACGTCGACCACGCGGACTGGGATTCCTCTCCAGGTGTGGGCTTCTACTCAAACACTGCCGTGGCGTTTGAGGCCGGCTTCGATATGATATTCGCCGCTTCTTATGATGCCCTTCAGCTCCAGGCGCGGCTATGCATTGAGAACCTGTCCGAGCCGGGCGTGTATTTTGTATATCCGATACAGCCGTACCTGGGCATGGACTCAGGCACGTATCTGTCAATGGACCTGCTGCGCGTCGGCGCCAACGACAAGGCTGTTTGCTCCCTGGTTGCCGAAGGCGACCTTTACGTCTCTGTAATGAACTGACGGGGCAATCGGGCAGCCGTCTTTGCACGCCTAGGGCTTGCTGCTGGCGAAGCGGGCTCGCGTGTCCGCCCAGCTGCGAAGAGCGTCAATGGCCTCCCGAGCGGTCCGCGAAAGGGGCACGGTGTCGGTAAGCGCTTCCTCCAGATGGCGTTGCTCCAGTTCTGCTCCCTCGTCAAATGCGTCGTACAGCGCGGAGACGACTGCCTGCTCGATCTCGGCACCCGAAAATCCCCCCGATAGCGAGCCAAGCCGCGTGATGTCATAACCGTCGGGCTCGCGCTTCCGCTTGAGCAGGTGGATAGCGAAGATGTCCGCGCGCTCCTCGTCTTTCGGCAGGTCGATGAAGAATATCTCGTCGAAACGACCTTTGCGCATAAGCTCCGGCGGCAGTTGCGCGATTTCGTTGGCGGTCGCTATGACGAACACGGGGGCATCTTTTTCCTGCATCCACGTCAGGAACGTGGAGAATACGCGGCTGGCCGTGCCCGCGTCGCTCGCGCCGCTGCTCTGCACGCCGGAAAGCCCCTTCTCGATTTCATCGAGCCACAGGATGCACGGCGCAACGCGCTCCGCCGCGGCGATTGCCTTGCGCGTGTTTTCCTCCGACGCGCCGATATAACCGGAAAACAGCGCGCCCAGATCCAGCCGTAGCAGCGGCATCTGCCACAGCGACGACACCGCTTTGGCTGTAAGGCTCTTGCCGCAGCCCTGCACGCCGATGAGCAGCAGCCCCTTGGGCGCGGGCAGGCCGAAGTCCTTCGCGCGCTGGGTGAACGCTTGGCCCCGCTTGCGTAGCCAACCTTTCAGGCTGTCCAGCCCGCCGACGTGCTCCATATCCTCCCGCGCGTGGTAGTACTGCAAAAAACCCGTTTTGCGGATTATCTGCTCCTTCTCCGAGAGAATCGTCGATAGATCCTCCGCGCTAAGGGCGGCGTCGTAGACAATCGCCTTGGCGAAAGCGTTTTCCGCTTCCGCGGCCGTAAGCCCCAACGCCGCCTTCACCAGTTGCTCGCATACTTCGTCCGTAAGGTCGAGCTTCACTTTCGGGCTGTCGCGCAGCGATTCGACGATGTCGTCGAATACCTTGCGCAGCGCGGCCTCGTCAGGCAACGGGATGGTAACGAGCGTCACGTCTTTTTCCAGCTCCGATGGCAGGTTAACCACGGGCGAGAGCAGCACGAGCGTCTTGTAGCTAGCCTTAAGCGTGCGGGCAAGGTCGCGCAGTTTGCGCACCACCCGCTTGTCTTCGAGGAACGGGTGGAAGTCTACAAGCGCGAATACCGCGTTTTCCTTGCTGCGCCCAACGATATCCAGCACGGCCATCGGGTCGGTCTCGCGGGATGAAGCTGTCGCCCGTTCCGCGGCAGAGCTTGCGCCGTAACGCCGCAGGCCTTCGGTTACGGTCCACACGAACAGCCGTTTCCCGCGCCGGTCAGCGATATCTTTGAGCGTTCCCAGCACCCGCGTTTCCTCGTAGCTCTCGACGTAGACAATCGGATACCGAGCGCGTATCAGCAGCTCGATTTCGGCAGCCGCATCAAGCTTCCCTGGGGCCATATAGCTCACTTCCCCTCGCCGTTATCGTCATCATGCACCATGCCGCGCTCATCCTGCTCGCCGTAGCCGTAGACCGAACCGTCGGTCATCTTCTTGCGGGCTTCATCCTTGGGTTCCAGCAAATAGCTGACAGTGACCTGGGGGAAGGGTATGTTCGCGCCCGATTCCTCCAGGGCGTATTTCACGCGCCTTCTGAGTTCGCGCGCCAACCTCCACTGGTCGCCCGGCACCGCCTGCGCAATCAGCCGCAGCAGCACCGCCGAATCGTCGAGCTTCTCCACGCCCAGCACTTCGGGCTGGGAAAGGAAGACGTTCTCCCATTCGGGCTCGGCGGCCATTTTCAGCGCGGTTTCCTTGATGGCCTCCGCGGCGCTGTCGATGTCGTCTCCGTAGCTTATGCCGAAGTCCAGCAGCACGCGCGTCCATTTGTGCGTGTAGTTTGTAACGGCTTCTATGCTGCCGTTGGGGATGATGTGCAGATTGCCGTTGAAGGCGCGTAGCCAGGTTGTGCGGATGGACATCTTCTCCACCGTTCCACCGAAAGCGCCGCCGTTAACCTCAACGACATCGCCCATGCGGTATTGGTCCTCTATGAGAATAAACAGCCCCGCCAGCATATCCTTCACCATGCTCTGCGCGCCGAAGCCCAGCGCGATGCCCATGATGCCCGCGCCGGCTAAAAGCGCGGTGATGTTGATGCCCAGCTCCGCCAGTATCATCAAGACGGCGACCGCGTAAATCACCACCCTGACCGTCACGGCTAAAAGCGACCAGATGGTTTTTATGCGCTTTTCCTGCTCCAGAATTGCAATCTCGTCGCCCCGATGGGTTTTTTCCAAAACCTTGGCGATGCGCCCGATGAGTATCTTGGACAAAACGCCCAGAAGCCAGGCGACAACCAGGATGATGACGATGTTCGCCGCATGCGCTTTGAGCCAGACCAGCACCTCCTGCCATGCAACGACCATCCGGGGTACGTCAAGCACGCTTTCAGCAACGTTAGTATCCAGCGTTTCCTCCATGTTCCCTCCCGCAAGGGCATTAGTCCTGATTGTAGCAGATACCCGGACGACGCCAGGCGTAACGCTTGACGCACATTGCGCCAGATGTTAGATTCGCCTGCAGGGCCAGTAGCTCAACTGGTAGAGCGTTTGACTCTTAATCAAAATGTTGGGGGTTCGAGTCCTCCCTGGCCCGGTTGATATCGGCCTGGCAGAGCCTGCACCGTGCACCCAAAACGCTTAACTAACCCAGCTTGGCGGCGCGGATGACAACGAAGCTTCCTTCGCCGCAGCCCATTCGCACTCCATCGGGCTTCATGAGTTCTTGGGGTGGGCTGAAGATGGTTTGCCAGCACAGGTGCGGCCCGAAGCCCGTCTTGGCCAGGTGAGTGAGCACTTCGCGGTAAGTGCGGAACGTGGCTTCAGCATAGAAGCGGCTGCTTTTCGCGCGGCCCTTATATTCGCGGCCAAGTGCGCTTTCGGCGTCCACGAACCCGATGACAATCGCGCCCTTGCGCTTTAGCACGCGCCAGGCCTCGCGGAAGCTCCTTTCGAGGTCGTCCACGAAGCAGATGGTCGTAACCATCAGCACGCTGTCGAAGCTTTCGTCAGCAAACGGAAGGCTTTCGGCGAAGCCTTCAGTAACCTCCAAGCCGCGCGACCGCGCAATCTTAGCCATTTTTTGGGACGGCTCAATGCCGATTCGTATTCCCAGCGGCTCGGCGAAACGTCCGGTTCCAATGCCGACCTCCAGGCCGCGCCCAGGCTCAGGCAGCGCGAGCTTCAGAGCGGCAAGCTCGGAAAGGTATGCGTTACGGTTGTTTTCGAACCACTGGTCGTAATCATCAGCAAATTCGTCGAACGGTTTCGTGCGGGGCATCGCGAACCTCCAGCAAATAATAGCACCGGCGGCGCGGCGAAAACGCTAATCGCCCGTCGGCTTTACAGTGGCGGCTTCTATCATCATTACAGCCGTGCGCGCCTTAGCGCGAGTCCGGTGCATTACCCCGCGTGGAACCAGCATGCCCTGGTGCGGCGCAAGCTCAACAGTCCGGTCTTCCAGATCCAGGAGCAGTTTGCCCTCCAATACAAAGAAGAACTCATCCTCCAGATCGTGCTTGTGCCAGTGGAACTCGCCCTTGAATACACCAAGCCGCGCCACGCAGTCGTTCACCAGGCAAAGCGACTGGTTCCACCAGCGGTCGGCGCATTCATCGGCGAGTTTCCCCGCGTCTATGAGTTCCAGAGGCTGAAACTTGATATCAGAATGAATCTTATAGTCCATACTGGCTCGTCCCTCCCGTTTATCCTGCGGTTAGGGCCGCGCGCATCAACGCGTTGACTCTCGCGCGATTGCGCGCACCAGGTCGCTGAATATTACCCGGTGAATCGGGTAAAGCCCGACCCAGTAGACGTGCCCCCAGAATCCATGTGGAGCGAACAGGGCCGTTTGAATTAGCCTTGTAGCGTCGCCTTCGGGTCTCGCTTCCCACTGCATCCATGCCCGGCCGGGCAGCTTCATCTCCGCCCTCAGCCGCAGCAGCTCGCCGGGCTTGACTGCTTCGACGCGCCAGAAATCGACGCTTTCGCCGGGCAAAAGCTCCTGCGGATGACGCCTTCCGCGCCTGAGACCAGGACCGCCTACAAGCTGATCGATGAATCCTCGGATGTTCCAGGCCCAGTTCCACACGAGCCACCCCCTATTACCACCCAGCCCAGAAAAGGTCTTGAATACCTTCTCCGGCTTTTCCGGCACCAGCATTGACCTGGTCTCGCGGTTTAAGCCTTCCCACGTAACCAGTTCATACGTGGGGCCTTCGCCCAGCGCCGCGCTCCACGACGTCTCGACTTCGCCGCGTATGACCTTTCCCAGCGCAAGCTCAACCGCATAGCGGTATGAAATCGGACGCACCTCGGGAAATAGCTCGTTCGCCCGATCAGTGTTTGCTGTCAGGTGGCTTATGATGCCCTGGCTAAGCGGAATCGCCACGGAGCGCGTGATGGGCGTAACGAGGTGAATCCACTCGGCAGCAAGCGTCGGCGTCATCACCGGAATCGGTATAACTTTGCGCGGATACCCCTGAACTTCGGCCACCACTTCAAGCATTCGCTTGAAAGTGATTCGGTCGCACCCTATCTCGACGATGCCACTTGGCCCTCTGGTGATCGCTCCAATCAGGTACTTCAGCACGTCGCGGATTGCGATGGGCTGTATCTCGTTCAGGATCCATCTTGGCGCGATCATAAGCGGCACGCGCCCGACAAGATAACGGACCATCTCAAAAGACGCGGAGCCAGAGCCGATTATCGGACCCGCCCGGAACTCTGTGGTGGGCAGGCTTGCGCGTATTATCTCGCCGACTTCGGCCCGGCTGGTTAAATGCTTGCTGGCCTTCCCACTGCGGGGCACCAGGCCACCCAAATAGATGGTGTGCTTGACATGCTTTCCCCCTGCGGCGAAATTGGTGGCGACGACCCGGTCCCGCTTCACGTAATCAGAACCGGCGTGCATCGAGTGAACCAAGTAGTAGGCAATCTCGCAGTCCTCCAGCGCACTTTGCGCCGCGGCCGGATCTTCCAGGTCGCCAACAGCAACCTCAACTTCGCCAGCCCAAGGGCGTCTTTCAATGCGGGCCGGGTCCCGCACCATTACGCGAACGTCGTGCCCCTGTTCCAGCAGCAGCGGCACCAGCCTGCCACCGACATAGCCCGTGGCGCCTGTCACGAGCACTTTCATCGGGCTATCGCCACCCCGCTCATTGAATGTTTTATACCACATTGCCGGAGCATCCCTTTTACGCGGCAAACGCCATCTGCGGGATCTCTTGCATATCTAAAATGGACGATTTCAGCAGCAGGATGTTCCGATGAGTGCTAGTTGCGGCGGAGAGATGATGGCGCTAAAGGACTGAGAGCACAAGGCGACCACCTGGGGTGCAGGGATTCGAACCCCAATTAATGGATCCAGAGTCCACTGTCCTACCGTTAGACGACACCCCAATCTGAGCGAGGCTACATTCTATCGGCGCGGCCCGCTATTGTCCAGCAGACAGCAGCACCGATGAGCCGTGGGTAACGACAACGGGATTTCTGGCGCGTGCCAGCATCCAGGCGGCCTTCAGGGCGGCTTTTTCGGGTGGAACCGGCGTGAAGCCCCACTCACCGGCAGTATCCGGGTCAAGTTCGGATACCAAGTTCAGGTTGAAACGCTTGTATAGCGTGCGCAGCGATAGCGCGATATGGCCGATGGGGAGGTAGCGCTGCTTGAGCAGGCTGACCGTCGCGGCGTGGCCAAACTCGCGCCATTGCTCGAATTGTGGATGGCCCATTCCATCGGGGCACTCCGCGAAGAGCAGGATACGCGCGCGCCTGCTTAGCGCGGCTTCCGCGTGCTTAAGCGCCTTGTGCGCCTGGTAAAGGCTGACGTCGCGCGGATGCCCGCCCGCAGACAGCAATATCAGGTCAGCCTTGCGCGGCACTTCACAGCGGAAATGCGCGTCCACAAAACCACAGGCGGCACGATGGGCTTTTATAACATCGCCAGCTACGAAGTGCGCGGGCACCTTATCGTTCGCCAGCACGACGTTTACTAGAAATACCGGCGGAAGGTGCGGGAGTATGCTAAGGAGATCTTCGTGCACCGGATTGCCGTCTAGGACGCCCGGCGCTACTCCTTCGGCGAAACGCCCTTTGTCCAGATCGAGGCATAACCCATGGTTGTGCACCACAGCATCGAAACCGCCCAGCCCCGGGAACAGGGCTTTCACGCCGCCGGTAAAACCAGCGAAGTAATGGTAACCGATAGCCCCCGTAGCCACTATCAGGTCGGCTTCCGTTATCAGCCGGTTTACGGTGTAGACCGTTCCACGCGGGCTTTCGCCGACTTCCACTAGCACTGCTTCATCGTGGCTATCGTGCAGCTCAACTCTTTGGTCAATGCCAAGCGTTTCCGGCACTTCTTCATCAGAAGGCGCGGCGTGCGTGCCACAGGCCATTACCAGCGTAAGCTCCGCGCCTGCGCTTAGGTGCTTCCGAAGGAACTCCAGCAGCTGTGGCAGCCATTGCGGGTAGGCGGTGCTGCGCGTGCAATCGCTGACGATAACTACGACCTTGCGTGCAGATTGCAGGCGTTCTGAAAGCGGCGCGCTCTCAATCGGCGCGTCTAAGGCTGTAAGCATTTCCCTGGCTGGATCCGCCAACGCTTCAAGCGGCTGCGGGCGTGCGAAATGCAGCTTGTCCGCCAGCGATGCGGGCATGTCCAGGGGTATCGTCCCCCGCCCGTAGGGCATTTCTATCGTAATGCCTGACACCCGGCACCATTGTAGCCCAAGAATCGCGGCGCGCAATGTGCGACTTCTGGTATAATCCCTCTGCCGACTGATGCTGAGCTTCCACTGGACGGTTCGTAGACTGCCCCGCTACCGGCGGAAAATGGAGGCGAAGCTCGTTGGAGTGGCAAAGGCGCTTGGGGTGAAAGAGGACGACGACGCTTCGGTTTTCGTATGCGGAGACAGGCGCATCCGCGCGCTTAACCGCAAATTCCGCCAGGTTGACGAGACTACGGACGTGCTCGCGTTTCCCTGCGACGAACCTTCGCTGGTGTCCGGTCGCGGAGGAATAAGGCTTGCCGCGCATAAAGCCCCGCTGCTCCTGGGGGACGTTTTCGTTAACCTGCGGCAGGTCGAGCGCCAGGCGAAAGCCAACGGCAATTCCATAGCGGACGAGTTTGCGGCGGTGGCGACACACGGATTACTGCACCTTATGGGATTTGACCACGCCAGACCCGCCGACGCACGGCGGATGCTCGAGCGCGAAAAGCGGCTATTTAAGCTAGCCGGTATTGAGGTGAGTCAGTTTGGACACTGACCCTGGAAGTACCAGCTTTTATTTGGTTTTTTCCCTCCTCGGGCTCCTGGGGCTCCTGGCGTTCGCGTTCAGCTCTGCCTGCCTGGGCAGCTTTTTAAGCCTGGATCCCTCTAACGTGTCGCCTTTCGAGGAGGAAAACGAACATCCCAACGTCAGCCGCGTTAGGTCGCTTCTGCGCCGCGCCACGTTCACCAGCGTCTCGCTGACCGTCGCCGGTTTTATAAGTTTTGCCACAACACTGCTCTTGTTCTTCCTGGTGATCTACCGGGCCGCAGGGCTTGCAGATGCCGAGCCTTACTGGCTGGAATGGCTGCTGAGCGCGGCCCTTCTTGTTATCCTGTCAACGTTTATCGTATTCATCGGGCACACGATGCCGCTTATGCAGTTCGCCTATCCCGACTTCATCATCAAGAACGCCGCATCAGCCGGATTCGTCACCAACATAATGTACCCCATGAGCACGCTGCTTGTGCGCACGGCGAACCTTCTGGGGCGCGCTAAATCGATCCCGGAAGCGTTAGGCGTGGAGGATTTCGAGGTTTACTCGACCACCGCGCCGGTGGAAAACGACTTGGAAGAAGAAGAGCGCGAGATGATCTCCGCCATCGTGGAGATGGGCGACACTACTTTGCGTGAGGTAATGACGCCGCGAATCGATATCATCGCCCTGGACGCGGACGATCCGCCCGCAGAGAGCGTCAGCACGGTTCTTGGCGCGCCTTTCTCGCGATTCCCCGTATACGAGGAGACCATCGACAACGTAATCGGAGTTTTGCACATCCGCGACCTGATGGTGAACCTAAGAAAGTATCCTGACTCCATCGACATCCGGCAGCTTACGCAGGATACCGTCTTCGCTCCCGAGAGTATGCGCGTTGGAGACCTGCTGCGGCTGCTCCGCCAGCAGCGCAAGCACATGGCTATCGTGACCGACGAGTACGGCGGCACCGCAGGCCTGGCGACGATCGAGGACATAATCGAAGAAATCGTCGGCGAGATCCAGGACGAATACGACGACGAGGCGCAGGACATCTACCGCAAGGATGACGGGAGCTTCGTGGTAAACGTAGGGCTGCCGGTGGAGGAGTTCAACGAGGGCACGGGGCTTTCGCTGGACGACGAGGGCAACGACACCGTGGGCGGGCTGCTTTACTCCAAGTTCGGCAAGATACCCGACAAGGGCGACGTCATCCACATAAACGGCGTCAAGTTCACCGTCCTGCGCGTGGACAAGAACCGCATCGTGCTGGCGCTGGTGGAGCGGGAGGAATAGGCGCGGTTCGTGGTGGCATCACCGCGCCGGTGACGCCGCACACGCTGCGCCACAGCTTCGCCACCCACCTGCTGGACAACGGCGCGGACATCCGCGTGATGCAGGAGCTTTTAGGCCACACCCGCATCGCCACCGTGGAGTTCTACACACGCGTCGTCGCCTCCAAGCTCCGCTCAGTCTACGACCGGACCCTACAGAAAGGCACAGCGCCAGTGCTACAATAGGCGGCGGAGGGTTAATGATGCTCGGAACGCGCACAAATACACCGCCGCGGGTGGTGCGGCCGCCGGTGGGCACGCGGCTCTCATGCCAGGGATGGGTGCAGGAGGCGGCGTACCGGATGATCCAGCACAACGTAAGCCCCGAAGTGGCGGAGAAGCCCGACGAGCTCATCGTCTACGGCGGGACGGGCAAAGCCGCACGCAACTGGGAGTGCTTCGACGGCATTCTGAAAGCGCTGAAGGAAACCGGCAATGACGAGACGCTGCTGGTGCAGTCCGGCAAAGCCGTGGGCGTCTTCCGCAGCCACGAATGGGCGCCGCGCGTGCTTATCGCCAACAGCAACATCGTCCCGCACTGGGCCGACTGGGAGCGCTTCCGAGAATACGAGCGGATGGGCCTTACGATGTACGGGCAGATGACCGCTGGAAGCTGGATTTATATCGGCACCCAGGGGATCCTCCAGGGAACCTACGAGACTCTCGCCGCGCTGGCGAACCGGCACTTCGGCGGAAGCCTCGAAGGAACGATTACGCTCACCGCCGGGCTCGGCGGCATGGGCGGCGCGCAGCCGCTGGCGATTACGTTCAACGGCGGTGTCGCGCTAATCGTCGAAGTTGACCGCGGGCGCATCGAGCGCCGGCTGGCGACCAAATATCTCGACATAATGACCGAATCGCTGGACGAAGCGGTGGAACTAGCTGAAAAGGCCAAGGCAGAAAAGCGCCCGCTGTCCATCGGCTTACTCGGCAACGCCGCGGACACGCATCCGGAGCTTGTCCGGCGCGGATTCAAGCCCGACGTGCTCACCGACCAGACCAGCGCCCATGACGAGCTGAACGGCTACGTGCCGGCGGGGATTCCCTATGAAGAAGCGCTTCAGCTTCGCGAATCCGACCCCGACCGCTACCGCGAGATGGCCTGGGACTCGATGGCCAAGCACGTGCGCGCCATGCTGGATATGCTGGACGGCGGCGCGGTGGTGTTCGACTATGGCAACAACATTCGCGGCCAGGTGCAGGAGCACCGGGGTATGGACGACGCGTTCCGCTTTCCGGGTTTCGTGCCCGCGTACATCCGCCCGCTGTTTTGCGACGGGCAGGGGCCGTTTCGGTGGGTGGCGCTTTCCGGCGACCCCGAGGACATCTACACGACCGACCGCGAGCTGGCGAAGCTGTTTCCCCAAAAGGAGCACCTGCTGCGCTGGCTGAAGCTCGCGGGCGAGCAGGTGGCGTTCCAGGGGCTGCCGTCACGCATCTGCTGGCTGGGCTATGGGGAGCGGGACCTGGCGGGGCTGATGTTCAACGAGCTGGTGAAGAGCGGCAAGGTGAAGGCACCCCTCGTGATTGGCCGTGACCACCTGGATGCGGGCAGCGTCGCCAGCCCCTACCGCGAAACCGAAGGCATGAAGGACGGCAGCGACGCCATCGCCGACTGGCCGGTGCTCAACGCGCTGCTGAACGCGGTGAGCGGGGCGAGTTGGGTGAGCTACCACCACGGCGGCGGCGTTGGGATAGGCTACAGCCTGCACGCGGGAATGGTGGTGGTGGCCGACGGCACCGATGCGCAGGCGGAGAAGCTTCAGCGCGTGCTCACGACCGACCCGGGCACCGGAATTATGCGCCACGCCGATGCGGGCTACGAAGAAGCCATAGACGCCGCGAAAAAGCACGGCCTTCACGTCTCGGGGAATATGGAATGAGCAAGCCAATTGGCAAATTGATGTACATAGATCCAAAGTCTCTATGGGAACACGAAGCCAAGGACTTCACGCCTTGGCTAGGTGAACATCTGTCAGAGCTTGGTGAAGCGCTAGGGCTTGAACTCGAACTGGTGACCTCTGAAGAGCAAGTCGGGTCGTTCTACTGCGACATCTATGCTCGCGAGAAGCGGTCTGGGCGGAAGGTCATAATCGAAAATCAGCTGGCCTCAACCGACCATTCGCACCTGGGGCAGCTTCTCACATACGCCGCTGGACTTGAGGCTGACATCATCTGCTGGATTTCTCCCGATTTCCGTGATGAGCACACGCTGGCTCTGAACTGGCTCAACAATCACACGTCCGAGGATGTCCAGTTCCTGGGCGTGCGCCTGAGAGCAGTTCAGATCGATGATAGGGCGGCCCCTCTGTTTGAGCTCGTGGCAGCACCGAATGTATTCCAGCGCAACGTAAAGAAGCAGACTGGAGAGACAGAGCGGGGTAAGTTCTACTTGGACTTCTGGAAAGAAGTGCTTGAACGCACGCGCAAGAAAGGGCTTTACAGCGGAAATATGAAACCAGGTTTCGAAAACTGGATTAGCTTTTCCTCAGGCCATAGTGGATTCGCCTACAATTTGGTCTTCGCTCAAGGGAGTAACATCAGAGTCGAGCTATACATCGACCACGGCCGGGGTAGGCAGGAGCAGAATGAGGCTTCATTCGATGCCTTTGAAGCTGAGAAGGAATCGATTGAGAAGGAGATGAAGACCGAGCTTTCATGGCAAAGACTGGAGCATGCTCGGGCCTGTCGGATTGCCGTTGACAAGCCGTATACTGACAGGCAGGCGGAGAAGGAAGAACTCATGGACTGGCAGCTCGAAATGTTCTCAAGAATGAAGAAAGTCTTCGGGCCCAGAATACGCAAGCTATCCGGAAAGACGAAATGAAAACACCAACCCGTCACATGCTCATCGTCGTGGCAACTACGATTGCAGCATTATCGCTCCTTCTCGCCGCGTGCTCGCCACCGCAGCCCATCGAGAAGCGGGCGCACAGTTTCTACAGCTTCCTGACGGGCCACCGGCCTTCGGCAAGCTTCAAAGACTACATCTCTCCGGCCTTCCGCAGCGAAATCGCCACCGAAGGCGGAAAAGCGCGGCTGGAGATGCTGACAATAGCGCTGCGCCCACCATCCGGCACCAAGCTTGAAGCGCCAGAGCTCAGTAACGTCCGCGTACTAGCGGAGGGTGATTTCGCGCTAACATGGCTCGAAGGCCGGCCAGACCTGCCGCTCACAGACAGCCCGCCGATGCGCTGGGTCAAGGTCAAGGGGCGATGGTGTCTTTACTTCGGCACGGCGAAGGAAGTCGCAGAATACAAAGACTTCCCCAGCTGGCTTCGCCGCGAGGAAGCTGAAGCGCTCAGCGGCTCGGAGCTTTCGGAACCAGCGCCTGCGGGCGACGGGTAGCGCAAAGCTGCGCCGCACTCACATCACCGGCGGCGTGCAACTCCGACTTGCGGGCACAGTTCGGCTATGATGCACCCGCTGCATCGCGGAGACGTGGGATGGCAGACCTGCTGGCCGTGATTAACGATAATCCGGTTAAGGGCAGCCCACTCGCTTTCCGGCAGCAGCTTCATCAGCGCGCTCTCAGTATCGCCCGGCGTGTCCGTCTTCACCCATCCCAGGCGGTTGGAGATGCGGTGCACGTGCGTGTCCACGCATATCGCGGGAACGCCGAACGCCACCGATAATACAAGGTTGGCGGTCTTGCGCCCCACGCCGGGCAGCTCCATCAGCTCTTCACGCGTGCGCGGCACCCTCCCGCCGAAGCGCTCCATAATCATCTCCGCGACCCGTACGAGCTGTTTCGCTTTTGTCTTGTAGAAGCCGACGGGATATATCAGCTTCGCGATGTGCTCCGGATTAGCCGAGGCCATCGCTTCAGGAGTTCTGTGTTTCGCGAAAAGCCTGCGAGCCGCTTCGACGGTCACCGGGTCTTTCGTGCGCGAGCTCATTATTGTTGAGATAAGCGAACGAAAGGCGGGCGTTTTTTCGCTTATCTTCAACGGATGATGGGGATATGCTACAGAAAGCCTGCGGATGACTTCGAGCAGGCGCTTCCTAAGGGGCTTTTTCACGGCGACATTATAGCTGACTATGTTACAATCTCTTTAGATGAACACGGCACGCAGGAGATTTCGCCTTGTACCCCAGGAGGAAGGGCAAAGCGAACTCTTCACTACTGAATTCGCCGTTTTAGACCTCGAAACCACAGGCGGGAACGCAGAAGACGAAAAAATCACCGAGATTGCCACGTGCGTGACGCAGGGCGGCAAGATCGTCCGCACGTTTGAGCACCTGGTGAATCCCGAGCGCCCGATTCCGCCTTTCGTGCGCCACCTCACCGGAATTACAAACGAAATGGTGGCCGACCAGCCAACCATCGCCGATGTCCTGCCTAATTTCCTGGACGTTGTAGGCAAGGCGGTAATCGTAGCCCATCACGCTGATTTTGACACCGGATTCCTGCGGAAAGCTGCGCATACCGCGCTGAACCGCGAGCTGCCGAACGGCGTCGTTTGCACGCGGCGACTGGGGCAGCAGCTCCTGCCGTGGCTTCCCAGCCACAGCCTTTCAACCATAGCCGATTTCTTCGGCATCTGTATCAAGAACCGCCATCGCGCTATGGGCGACGCTATGGCCACAACGGCGATTATGAATATCTATCTCCGCTACCTTTGCCACCGCGGAATCAACGAACTCAAGCAGCTTCACCAGCTGGAGCGCGGTAAGCTGTCTCTAAGCTAGCTGGCTTTGGCCTATCTCTCAACCTTCACCATAAGGCATTTTCCCTCAACAAGCACGTCAGGGCTCCCGGCAAGACGAATCGCGCCTTCCGCACGGAAGAACTTCCCTCGTTCTTCTGTAAGATGAGCGCGGCACTCGAGCGCTTTGCCCACTGGCACCGGACGCCGAAGGCGCACCTCCAGTGTCGCCGTAACCGCAATCTCGGCGCGCGTGCGGGACACAAGGTTGTTCATCACGTCGTCCAGAACCGTCGCCGCGATTCCACCGTGCAGCACGCCGACGAATCCCTGCAGGTGAGGCCCGGGCGTAAAATGCGCTACGATGCAGTCCGGCTCCAGTTTAAAGCGAAGATGCAGGCCGAAAGGATTTTGCTGCCCGCACGCGAAACAGTAGTCATTGTCCAGCATCGGCTGTGCGCCGCTTTCGCCCATTAAGGTAATCCTCCTGTATTAGAAACGGAAGTTGAAGCCAAGATTGCCGACGAATTCTTCCTGCTGCATACCGCGGCGGCGCCACATAAGCTCAACGTAGGTTTTCGCGCCGAAGCGCTCATCGAAGTAGAACCTTCCAGAGACCTCCTGACGCTCGTCCACTTCTTCCAGGAAGGTCCGCATATACCTTACCGAAAACTGAGGGGCGAATTCCTTTTCCATGTTGATGAGAAACGGCGTGCCTTCGTCGGAAGAAAGAGCGCGGATCTCAAAACGCTTGAAATCGAGGCTTTCTTCGAGGAATCGCGACAGGCGGCTACCGGAGAAGGCGAGCGCTTCGCTGCCCAGGAATGTCTGGAGTCCTGTAGGCGAAACGTCCAGCCCCTGACCTCCGAGCAGGTAGACCATGATTGTCTGGCGTGAAAGCGGGGGTTCGGAGTACATATGGATTTCGTCGAGGTTTTGCTCATCGCTGAGCGCGTCCAGCCGCATATCGTGGAAGCCAAAATAGACCGTAAGGTCTTCCTCCGTGGGCGCGAGGGGCAGATCTGACGGGAGTATCTCCACCGGGAGTTCGCCGTGCGAGGAGGTAAGCGCTCCCGGCAGCTCTACCGCCGCAGTGCCGAAAAGGTGAGGCATTCGCCCGTACTCGTATTCTTCCTCCAGGCCGACCTTAATAGTCGCAGGCCCCGTAAGCCGCACAATCCGGTTTAGCATTACCAGCGAGCCCTTCGGAGCCGTAAGCTCGCCTTCTACACGAGGATCTCCGGCAGTGCCGCTCACCATAAGCTCGCCGTTCAGGGCAACCTCCATCATAAGCGGCGGATACCTTACCCAGCAGTCGGAGCCGACAGTGATTTTCAGGGGATTATCAACGTCGCCCAGCATTACCTTTACGCCGTAGTCCGCCGGCTCCAGCGTGCCAAGTGTGGGAAGCCTGAGGGTCGCGCCGGGGCGGATTGTTACGTCTCCAGTTACAGAAATAGGCTGAGCTGCAAAGGCCTTGTATACCGTGAGTGAGCCGTCAAGCCCGCCCTTAAATAGCCCCGCGACCTCAAGGCGGTCGAGATTCGCCAAGTCCACGCCGAGATTCATGGAATCTAGTTCGTGGCCGCCCGGCGCAAGCGTTGCCAAACCGGCTAAGCGGGCGAAATTCCCCTGTGCACGGTCGGAATTTCCATCGTCGGGATAGAGATTCATATCCACTTGGACCGACTGTACGCATTCGCTCTCCGGCAGGGCGTCGCCGGGGCCAGGCTCGCATTCAAGCTTAATCCCGCCCGCTAGCCTCGCCAGCACGACATTATCTTCAAAAGCGATATTATCAAGCTCAACTTCAACCGGGCCAATGAAGCGCGGGGCGTTCCACGTGCCTCCCACACTAAGATCTGTCGTGAACTTCCCGGCGTATTTCCACTGGCTTTTTTTCATAAACGGGCGAAGGAACTCAAGCGAGAAATTCTCCGCGTGTACGGCCATATCGAACTCGTTATCTGTGCCAGGGAAAGGCACAGCACCGTCAAGCACCATCTCTGATTCATCAGACTGCACTAGCGTTGCCTTTAAGCGCATCGCGCCGCGGGCAATCTCCAGCATGCCTCTTACGCTGTCCACAGAAAACATCCCCACGCGCAAGCCAGATTCATCTGATGTTAGAAAGGACCCGACAAGCACCGGAGCACCCGCCTCGTCCCGCGTAACCTCCGATATAAAGCCCATTTTCCCAGACAACGGTTGCAGATTCTCCGGCAACAGCGGCGTTAGCAGCGCCAGATCCATATAGGGGATATTGACGCTGATACTCGTTTCTCCAGGCTCCTGACTCCAGAAGCCCGACGCGGTAATCAGGTATTCAGGAGTGGACAGCTCCAGTTTGTCGATGTAAAGGCCTGCAGGCTGGATGTTAAACGCGATTTCGGCCGCATCCACGCCGGTTCCCAGTATCACTCCGTCTTCCAGCATAAAGTAGCCTTGCGATACCGAGAGAGAATCCCCGCTGGTTCGACGGATCTCGCCACTGACAGAACCCGCAGCTCCCAGCTTCACGAGTCCCTTATACGCGTATGTCAACGGTGAAACCGGGAAGTGCTCCATTGTCACAGTCCACTCGTCGCTTCCTTTGTCGCCGATCTGCCAGACTCCCTGCGCGTCAAGGCTTCCCTCACCCATGCTCAAATGCGCCTTTGCGATCTCCAGCCTATCAGCGCCGCCCCGCACCTCCAGGTCGAGCCTTCCTATCTTTTCTTCAGCTAGAGATCCGGTAATTTGCCGGTAATCGAGCTCGAATTCCGGGTCCGCGTAGCTTCCGTGGAGTTTCAGCTGCAGCTCTCCCTCTCCCGTGACAGGGAACTCCAATTCGGGAACGAAACGCCCAACCATGCCAAAAAGCGAACACTTCTCGGCCGATGCACGCAGCGATAGCCTGCTCTCGCCCAACGCGCCATCGAAAAACAACAACTCCCCAGCAAGCTGCGCGCTGCCTTCAGTAACGCGGAATTCACGGTTCTTAAAAATGCCCTGCAAAGACACGTCACGTGCCGAAATCCTGTATCCGCCTATATCAACACCGAAGCCGGTGCTAAACGACGCTACGCGCACAACAGGCTCGCGAATAGTGCCGCTGACCACTCCGCTCGCATCAACCGGATCAAGCACCGGTATGGACGGCACCCAGAGGTGCAGCGGCAGGTCATTTACTTCGTATGCAAAGCGCAAAGCCTCGGCGCCAAACTCGTAATCGCCTTCGCCCGTAATGCGCGACGAGGCGTAATACACGTCCATCTCTGCAACGGTCAGGCGGTCAGGCGCTGCTAAGAGCTTAGCCGCCAGGCCAAGCGGCTCATCCAGCAGCACGCCACCCGCGTTCACGTCAAACGTAAGATGTTCCGGATAACCGCTTCCCTTCACGTCGAAGTATACGCGCTCGCTGGCGAATTGGGCCTTGCCCCGCCCTTCGGTTTGCATCCGCCAATAACCACTCTCAACATCGCCGCGAATAGAAGCCGACAGGACAACCCGATCGGGAGCATACTTCTTATAAGCCGCATCGGGTGGATATGAGGGAAGCAGCTCAAGCTGGGGCAACGTGAGAAAAAAAAACCCAGGCGTAATCTCAAACGATGCGGCAGGAGTTTTAATTTGGCCGTTCGCCGTTGTTATCTCGGCGTGACTGGTTCTCCCGGCGAACCTCCGCCGCTCGATATCGAAAAGGGCCGCCAGTTCGATTCGCGCCTCCTTCAGCCACGCGGGAATGCTCTCGCGCGGTATAAGCGCGCGCGGGATGTCTACGCGCCGCAGCTGAATGCCTGCATCTATGCGCAACTGCGATGTGTCTCCGCTAACGCGCCCGTAAACAAGCCTCCGCCCGTCTACCAACCACGCTACAGTTCCACTAGCGTTTCCGCCTTTCAGGTTTCCTGCCAGCTGCACGCTTCCCGGTAACTCTTTGCCAAACGCGCTAACACCCGTCAGCTCAACCTCCCCGTCGGCACTAATGTCCGACGAATCCTCCGACGGCAAACTTATTCTCATAACGCCACTTAGCTTGCTGGAAGAGACTCCTTTTATATCCGCGATGAATGCGGATAGCGGAAAGCCCGTGGCTTCAGCCGCCAGCTCGCGGCTGGAATCCATAGTGACATATGCTTCAGAGCCACGGGCGCTCAGCTCGGCTGAAGCCCGCCATTTCGCCTTGTCTAACAGGAACTTCCCCGAATCCAGCACTAGCTCGTGCGGTCGCGCGGGGAAAAACGTGACGCCTCGGAGCTCTCCGCTTATGGCTGCTACCCGCGTTTTCTTACCCCTCTCCAAGACGAGATTGAGCTTTAGATTCCTAACCACCGCGTTCACAAGGCTCCAGTAGGCGGTTTTCGGCGGGAGCCATCCCGCTTTGACAAGGCTTAGCTCATCAGTGTTCGCGATCAGGCTCACCTCGCCGCTCCCCGTTTCCTTATTCCATCGGAAATCGAGCGAGCCTGCGATGGGTTCGACAAGCTTCAGGCCGCCCTTGAAAGCGCCGCTCTGCAGTCCCAGATCCAGCCGTCCGTCAACGGCAAGCTCCAGCTTGTCCGGGACTTCCAGCGCCGCGTCGGCCAGTACGTGTTCTATATCATCGCCGAACGAAGGTTCCAGATTAATTCCAGCTTTTTTCAGCCAATCGTCCAGGCCATTCCGGGCGCTCTCACGGTGGGGCGCGATGAAGCTCTCAATAAAGGACGACAGATCCGCCCGGGCATCGGCGTCCAACTGCGTTTCAATCCGCGCATCATTAAGGACAATGTGCGCTTCGCGCAACTCGCCCATCTCACGCTCGGGTGCTTCGCGAAGCATCTCCTCCAGGTCCCATCGGCCGCCGCCGACGTATCGCGGATAAGCTCGCAAGCCATCCACAGTGACCGTCACCGATTTAATGGAGCCGCGGCTTTTCAGCAAATCCCAAAGCGTAAGTCCGACGGTAACTCGCTCCGCTTCAGCTACTAATCTTCCTGTCTCAGGATGCTTAAGCTGCGGACCAACCAGCTCAATCCCCTGTCTCGTTGTCTCTATTTCACGAAACTCCAAATTGCCCAGTGGTGTTTCCCGAATTGCCGTAGCGATGCGAGAGAGCAGCGCGCGCTTCCCTGCGGTCACTAACCACGCACTGACCGCTGCGATTATGATGACCGCTACAATCGAAGTCCACAGGAGTATGCGACGCTTCTTCACCTCAAAACGAAAGCTGAACCCCCGCATTCAGCTGATTCTCGTCACCAATATCTTCGATGCCGAACAGCAGGTTGTACCTGTCCGCGAACGGGAACGAGAGATAGGAGTTCATCCGGGGATTATTCAGGTCGTAGACATCGCCGGTTAGGCTATAACCGCCGGTGGGCGAGTAATCGAATCCCAGACCGAACTCCGACCGGAAGATACCGCCGCGCAGCAGCACATCTTCCGACACATAGCGGCCCATCTGCACGTTGACACCCACGTCATCCTGCGTCTCGTCGCCGATATTCTCCACGCCCAGGTCGAGCGCGCTGTCGCCCACGCGGAGCCGCGTTTTGACGTCGACGTAGGCGCCGTCAGAGCGGTTCATCTGGTGCACGCTCTCGTTGCGAACGTTTACTTTGCCCTCGAATCCCACCGGCCCGATATTGTCAATCTTCTCGTTTACGCGCTCCAGCGTCCCGCGAAGAGTGCGCAGCGTTGCCTCGGCCTCTTCCAGCGTGGTTTTGGTCAGCGCGATGCTCTCCTTGATGTTTGCCTGCACCTGCTCGTCGCCGCTGATCTTCCCGACGTCTTCCGATATCCGGTTCACCCGGACAAGCAGCGTGTCAACCTCATTGAGGATGCCTGTAAGCCGGTTGCCGAGGTCCGCCTCGGTAAGGGTCGCGCGCAGGTCGCCGGTCATTGAGCTTACATCCTCGCTCATAGCGTACACATTCTCCATCGTCGCTGAAATCCGCCCCTCGTTGGAGGCGAGAATCCTATCAGCCCGCCGCATTACGGAATTCGCAGTCGCCATGGTCTCTTCCATCTCGGTCGCGAGGCTCGTGATGATCCCGCCAAGTTTTTCCTCGCTCACGAAGTCTGTAACGACATCGAGCAAGGTGTTGGCCTTTATAAGCGCGAGGTTGGCATTGGAGATCATATCCGTCAGCCCCGGATCGGGAACTCCCTGGAAAACGTCACCTTCTTGCGCATCGCCGACCAGTGGGTCCGGATTGGGATTGTCCTTTATGGCAAGAAACTTCTCTTCGATCAGGCCCTCGGACATAATCAAGATCCTCGCGTCTTTAGGAAAGGTCTTGCCCGGGAAGATGTTAACCTCCCCTACCGCAATACCGCGATCTGAATCCAGCTCCATGCTGCTTACCCAGCCTATGTCGGTGCCGGCGCGCTGCACGGCGGTGCCCTTCTTGATACCTCTGGCATCCTCAAACTCTACGGTTATCGAATAATCGGACTCCCGGTTCAATTCGAGAACTGCCCGGTAGGCCACGATGGATAATATGATCCCGATAACTACAACTAGACCTACTTTGATCTGGTAAGAGAGGTCTTTCATTGTGTTTCTCCTTCAGATGTCCCGTTTTCGCCACTATCCTTGGAATGCATAAGCCTGCGGTACATCTCAACATGGTCGCGCCAGCTTTTAGTAAATGTCGCCACTTGCGGGTCCTTGCTGGTGAGGAGGTGCCACGGCTCGCCAACATCCTGCGCGATGCCATCGTGCACCAGGAATACATGCTCTGCGACATCCAGCACGCTTTCCAGGTCGTGCGAGACCAGTATCGATGTGACCTGAAACTTCTCGTTCATCTCCCGAATTATCTCATCTACATGCCCGATCATCGTTGGATCAAGGCCCGTCGTCGGCTCGTCGTAGAGCAATATCTTGGGCTTGTATATCAACGTCCGCCCCAGCGCTACGCGCCTTCTCATTCCGCCGGACAGCTCAGACGGATACTTGTTCTCAATGCCCGGAAGGTCCAGCATCTCCAGCATCTCCCGAACCATCGGCAGCACTTTCCCCCAGGGCTTCTTCTCGCGGTAGTAGGGAAAGAATCCCACATTCTCTGCAACTGTCAGCGAATCGAAAAGCGCGGACTCCTGGAACACGAGGCCCATCTTCTGCCGGTGCCTGGCGAACTCGTGCTCGGAGATATTAGCCACATCCTTGCCGTCAATAATCAGCTTCCCCGCGGTCGGGCGCAGGAAGCCCATTATCACCTTCAGCAGCGTGCTCTTACCGCCGCCGGAAGACCCTATGATCGCCGTTGTCACCCGCTCCTGCGCTACGAGGTCAATCCCGTGCAGAACTTCAGTATCCCCGTAGCCCGCCCGTATACCTTCAAGCATGAGCATGCTCAGAGGATCTCCTTCAGCCAGTGGTTCAGGGGCAGCAATACTAAGTCAAGACCGAAAATCATAACGATGCTTACAACCACCGAGTTGGTCACTTCGCGTCCGACGCCTGCTGCTCCGCCCTTCACGCGGTAACCCATGAAGCAGCCCACCACGGCAACGACCGCTCCGAATATCAGGCACTTGATGAGGCAGGTGAAGAAGTCCCCCGCTGTGGCGAACGTGCTCACCTGGGATGAGAAGCTGGCATAACTCAGGCCGATCTTGTTGTGCACCATAGCGTAACCGGCGTAGAATCCCGCCACGCCGGCAAAAGCGCCTACAACCGGGAGCATTATCAACAGCGCCACCACACGCGGCGCGGTAAGGAACCAGTGCGGATCGGTGGAGAGAGCGCGCAGAGCGTCTATTTGCGAGCTTATCTTCATCGAGCCGATCTCGCTGGTAATGGCAGCTCCGGCTTTGCCTGCCATTACGACGCCCGTGAGCACGGGGATAAACTCGCGCAGCATCGCCACCAGCAGGAAACCGCCCGTATAACCCGCTGCGCCTCGCTTTCCCAGCTCTTCCGCGAGCAAATAGCAGATCGTGGCGCCGACAAAGGACAGCACGAGAACCGCCAGCGGGATGGTGTTGACGCCCAGAAACTCCATCTGGCGCGTTGTCAGGCGTAGATTCAGGCGCCCGGTGAACACGTAGCCGAGCGTGCGAATAACGTAAACGACGACCGCGCCGAGGAAATCAAAGACGCCGAGAACGTACCCCATAAGCCCACCTTAGTATAAGCGCTGCCAGATTGTAAGTAAAGGCGTTTCTTAGGGATTTACGGGGCCGCGCTGCCAGACCTCCAGATGGTCGAAGCCACTGGCTTCTTCTGGCCCAGCGGGGAATATAAGCATCGGGTATCCGTCAAAGCCGTCTCCAGTGACCTGAACCGCAGCGTTGAAATGAAGGTACATCCCTACGTTCTCGACTACTCTTTCGCTTACCCATGCGCTCCCTGTATAGCGGCAGTAAATCACGTTCGCGAGATGGTACGGTTCCCCTGCCGACGGCGGATTGGTTAACCGAGAGAAGGTCGCCAGCGCGGGCTCCCCTCCGACCAGTGCAATTCCCGGCGTATGATAGTAACAGTCTGCCGCATCGTGGCCCCCGCCTGGCAGGGCCACACTCACCACATCCTCTGGCTCGAATGTTACGCCGTCATATATCGCATACCGCAATGTGGCGGTCAGTGGATACCCCTCCGAGTGCAGGTCATAATAGGCCAGATGCGCCAGACTGCCGTCCCAAATTGCGGCTAAGTTTCGACCTGTATTAGCGTTTTCCGTGGCCCCTTCGTCGGCCGCAGCAGCCGTCCAGCCGTCAATCTCCGAATGCTCCGCCATCCACAGTTCGCCCGAGGAAGGGAATGCGCTGCCGGAGTAGAATTCCGAAGCGCTCTCGCAAAACACAAGCGGCACGTCGCCATCACCGAAGTTAGCCAGCAACGCTCTTACGTCCATCCCCTTGTTAACGTCGGTGTCAGGTACTTCGAAAGCGCTCCATCCGCCTACATCGTCCCACAGGCGCGCCCATAGCTCCACCTCTACGAAAGGTGGCGGAGTAATCTCTTCAAACAAGGCTTGCACGCGCATGTCAGCTCCAAAAGCTGACGAAAACGCCGGTTGTACCGGAACATCGGTTGTCGTCAGTGTGACGAGATCCCACACATTCTCCGCTGTCCGTTCGGCGCTGCGATAGTCATTGATGTCCGCAAAGGAAATGATGGGTTCGCCCAAAGAGTTGAACGTAAGCTCCATGCATCTCGCCACGAAACCGGACGGTGACGGAGTGCCCAGTATGGGATTATCCGCTGACACAGCAGCGCCGTCATACGTGAAATAATATAGGTTGTCGTCCTGATCGGCCGGCCCTTCGATAGCGTAGGCACAGTGCAGCTCGCCGTCCCGCCAGGCAGCGCCCGTGTAAGTCAGGAACGTGTCCGCTGCCGCCGGAAGCTCGACTCCAAGCGTTAGCTCGGAATGAAGATTCCACGGCGGAGTCGCACCCAGAACGGTCTCGTTTTGCTCAAGGTTAGCGTCGTCCCACAATGGCCTGTCCGACGCCCTTACCCCGAAGTAGTACCGGACTCCATCGTCGAGGCCGGTTACGGTGCAACTATGAGAAACCGCACCCTCTCCAGGGATGTCTGATATCTGAGGAGGCCACCACACAAGGTCCTCGTCAGTGCTGTAGTAGACGTGGTAATAAACCGGCGAATAGAAGTTGTCGGTCGCGTAGTCCCATTCCAGCGTAACCTCGCCAAAGCCGGTTGACGCAGCGCGAACGCCCTCATTCCCATGCCACACCGGGGCAAGAGTGTCCTCCTGGGCTTCCAGGCAGTAGAGCACTTCGTCCGTGGTCGCTACATACACCCTATTGTCAACAAGCGCAGCGCTGGTGAGAATCGCCGAGCCAAGATCCAGCGTTTGCCTGATGTTCCCCGCGAAGTCTATGACATAAAAGTTGCCGTTCTGAGAGCCGACGAAGATGCGGCTAGCCGATACGGCTGGAGATGCGAATATTCGTCCTATGTCTTCAGTTTCCCAGACCAGCTCGCCTGTAATAAGATCGTGTGCGGAAACTTTGCCCATTCCGGAACCTGGAAGCGGAGGGATGTTTACGCCCTGGCCTGCTACAACCAGAGTTTGCCCTTCGTACTCGACCACCACCGGCGTTCCCTGCACTCCGTAGTCGGTCTCGAAAGCCGTGGCAATCTCCATACTTTCAACCGACAAAGCGTAATAAGCGCTGTTGCCGATCTCCGCCGTGTCAACTCCCGTGATAACAACCTGGGGCGAGTCCGCAGGATACAAAACCGGCGTGGCGAAGTGAATCGCGCCAAGATCTGGCGAGAAGAGCTGCTCGAAACCGGTTTCGATATCGAGCTTATGCACAATGCCGTCCTCGGTTGAGATGTAGATGCAATTGCCGTCAGTGACAGGACTGCTGCTGATGCGGCTCGTGTCGATTGGATTAGACCACACCTCCACGCTGCTATCCAGGTCATATGCGTAGACCGTTCCCTCGTTGCTGCCTGCATAAACTACGCCGTCAACCACCAGCGCTGAGGACTGAACGGCCGTACTATCAACCAGGTCGAACTGGCGCACAACAACACCGTCCGAGCGCGTCAGGCCGTAGAACTTGCCCTTGCCGCCAATTACCAGGTAGTCGTCCCATAGCGCGGCTGTGGAAACCGAGAGGAAATCCTCCACCGGGGTCGCGTAATCCTCACCCCCGCCGCCTGTAAGCTGGTTGAACGCATAAACCCGCCCGTCGACCGAGCCGATATATACCCGCAAATCGTCCAGCACCGGCGACGACTCGTTATAGCCTCCCGAAACCTTGTATGTGGAATGCCACAACTCCGCGAGAGGCTCGCGCAGCCCGCCGTCAAAGGCGCCCGTGCGCTGCTCATCCTTGTGCAGGAACGGCCAGGGCAGGTCATTTGGCTCGTATAGCTTTGGCGTGGCGGTCAGGATGACATCATTGGGCGGATTTTCCATCAGGTCATGCTCGTCGAAAACCCGCACCATAAACGCGTATTGCACGTCGTTCGCTAAATCTGTTACGTCAGCGGTGAACGGTGCCGGTTGCGGCAGCGCGTCGTAATCCACGCGCAGCGTCTCGGCGGTCCCGGGAATAACCGTATCTCCGGTCTGGTAATAGACAATGTAATGAATATCGTCCCCATCCGGATCGTACGCATCGCCGAAGGTTACAGCGACTTTGGCGTTGCCAGCATCGGCATTAAGGACGCCACCCGCGCCCGACCACAACGGTTCGTGGTTTTCGCCGCCTTCGAATTCCTGCTTCTCGATATTCGAATACGGCCCCACATCAGCGTCGTCCAGGTCTGAAGCGCGCACGGTGAAAGCGTATACTCCCGGATCCATGTCCCAGCCAAATGTGTACGCGATTCTGTGCGGCGGCGGCTTGGAGTCGATGTAGAACTTCTCACGCTTGACTGATGGGTACGGCGTTCCCGGACTATCGGGATCGGTGAAGGCAGGCGCTCCGGTGAAATCGTCTTCTGTCACTTCGGTGCCAAGCGATGGGATCTCCAGGGCGAATACGTCGTAGCCGTCCAGCCTTAAGCCGTAGTTTATTGCGAGGGGAGTGATGTCCTCTATGGTCACCTTGCCGTCACCAGTGCCGTCCGCCAGTTCTTCTTCAGGCGTGAGCTCCTGCGGAGGAGTCTGCGTGCCCGCGCCGTAATGCATCGCAATCGGAGTGATATCGGAAATCCCGACCTCCCCTCCATTGTCGTAATCGCCTATGTTTCGTTCGTTCCAGATCAGGTCAACCCAGGTGCCGTTCACCGTTGCTTGCAGGTCTTCGACTCGCTCCGGGAAAGCCTCCGCAACGGTCTTAGGCGCCAGCTCCTGCCGCTCCGCACCTACGAATACGAGCGCCGCTCCCGCTGGACCGGATCCCTGGTCTCGCGTTTTCAGTTCAAGAGTAAACCCCAGTTCGCGGTCCATGCCGATGGTTGCGAGCGCAATCGGGACTATATGCTTCAGCTTCCCGGGCAGCGCGAGCACGAGCACCGTTGGCGGCGCAGTCACCTGCAAGTCTGCAAATTGCGTGCCGGACGGAAGCCGCACGTAAAGGTACATCGCCGCAGGCGCGTCCTGACGCGTTCTGAGTGACAACACTCCCTCTTGAGCGTTAGCGTTCAGTGCCGCCAGGCTAGAGCTATCGTCGCGCAGTTCTTCGTCCAGCGCATAGAGCTGAAACTCCCCTACATCCGTTGGCTGAGCGGCGCCGAGCTTCGTCTCATAGTAGTCGTCCAGGCATAGCTTCGGCTGGGGGCGCGGGACGGGCATATTCAGGCCGTTCCCGCCGCAGGCCGCAGTCAACGCCGCGAACAGTGCCAGCACGAAAAGCCTTAGTATCCGCCTAAACGTCATATTTAGCGACTTCAATCCCCTGTTCCTTAAACCATGCCGCGAGTCCCGGGGAGCAAAGCGTTTGAAGCTCAAGCTCCCGCTCCTCGCGATATTGGGTATGCCCTTCGGGCAGTGCGTCGGAAAATCCCGGATGGCACATAACTTCGACAAAAGGCGCTCCGAACGCGAGTTCGCCCAGGAGCAGCTTCGTCAGGTGCTCCTGGCTTATGTTATTCTTCCCGAAAAAGCCGGTGATTAACCGTTCGGGGTGGCGCACTCCCTTTGCCGTCAAGTGCTCCGACATCCAGCGAGTCGTCGGCCTGACCGCCATGTTCCCGTCGCTCGCGATTTCAATTACCGCGTCCAGGACGGGAACAAAGCCGTGCACGTGATGGTGCGAGTCCAGATGGTCTAGCGAAAGGCCGCTGGCTTTTAATCGGTTCACCTGCGCGTTCAGTTCTTCTCGCACCGCATCCTCAGGAAGGACCGGCCCTCCTTCGGGTGAAAACACCAGCTCTTTTGAGAAGTCGCCGCGCTCATCGAGAAAATCCTGAAAAAAAGGCGTAATCGGTGTTCCCTTGGTCAGATTCAGATGCGCTCCAATGGAGATGTCCGGCAGCTTTGCCAGCCACGATAACTCCTCGTCCGTCACCATATTTGCCAGCACGGTTGTTGAGCGCACGACTCCCTGCTGCATAGACTTAACGATGCCACGCGATATCTGTGGGTGAGAGCCGTAATCATCGGCATTGAAGACGACTCTCACGATGACGCGAGCCCCCCCTTGCTGCGCTCAACGTATTCGCGCACATGCGCCAGGAATTCACGGCTCCAGGAAACGTCTTCGCTAGACAGCGGCCTGCGCGAAAAGGCGGCTATCTCATAAAGCGTAATGAAGCGAGATAGGTCTTCAGGGCTGGCAATCAGAAAGTCGGAGAGCCGCCGCTTAAACTCCTTGCTTGTGTCATAAGGCTGCCGTCCCAGCGACGAGGCTCTAAGCAGGTTCGAAAGCTCGATGTATGCCGCCACGATTTCGTTTTCCGGAACCAACTCCCGCGCCTTTCGCGCCCTGCGCCGCAGCAAAGAGATGCCAATTGCGGCTGCGATGAATACGCCTATTGCCAACGGGGCCCATTGCCAGTTGGCAACGACAAAAGGAACCGCAAGATTGTACAGCCCGACGAAGAAAGCCGCGATTGTCTCTTTCGCACCCGCTGGATCGATAACGAATAGATTCTCCAGAAAGGTCGACGTGTCGCGAACGAATTCCCTGAACCGCCCAAAGCTGAAAATATCGCTGCTCGCCTGAGTCGGGTCGAACAGCACCCACCCCAAGCCATCGAAATACACCTCCACCCAGGCGTGAGCGTTCCGGTCGCGGTAAACGTACTTGTTCCCCACAATGGAGTATCCGCCAGGAGCGTATCCTGTAACCACACGCGCGGGGATCCCGTTAGCCCGGCACATAACCGCCATCGCTGACGCAAACTGCTGACAGAATCCGCTTCGGGAGTCGAAGAGGAAGTGGTCGGTCGCTTCCGTATAGTCGCCCAAAGCCTCAAACTCGGTATTGTACCTGAACTCGGTAGGGTTCTTCAGGTAGTTGTAGATCAACCGGACTTTCTCGTGCTGGGTCGTCGCATCCGCTATTACGCTGTGCGCCGCATCCAGGACCCTTTGCGGAACGGGCACCACATCATGGCCCACCATTGCTTCGAGTTCAATCTCGTTATCTACCACGGGAAGCTGAGTGTACCGTGCTAGTATCTCTGAAGGCGCGTCACCGAAGCTTCGTTCCATCTGGCTGCGGCGCACAACCGGGGCAAGCACCGTGGCGCGGTAGGAGAACTGCCGGGGATGTCGCGGGAGCTGAGAACGGGGAATCGCAAAGTCATCTATCAGCGGGTTTGGGTCGTACGCGTCACCTTCAGGCGTCCGCACGACGGTCAATTCCTCCAGTCTTACAGGCTGATAAGAACTGAAAAACACGTTTGGATGGTCTTTTAAGAACAGCACTTCCTGCGTGAAGATGTTGTAGTTTAAATCGCTGTCTTCATTTCGCGAATAGACGTTCTTCTCCTCTACGCTTATGCCTCGCTTCACCAGCTCAGTCTCTGCGTACTCCTGCGATGGAAAATCGATAAGCGGCAGGGTGTAGTATGCTACGTACTGGTAAGAGCGCGAACCCGCTCTTGCCGCCCGAAGATGCGCGTTTACCTCTGGAGAAGGCTCCCATGCCTGTCCCGTATACAGGTCAAACACGGCGCCGCGCAAATATCCACCCGAGGTGCTCCGCACTTCAATCGCCGGTTCACTGCTGAAATAGAGCGTCGTTGAGCCAAACACCGATCGGTTGTATGCCAGGTCAAAGGTGCCCGAAAAGCCCGATATCGCCAGTTCACCCGGACCCAGCGCCAGCGGATCGCTGTTCCGCTTGACCCTCAGGTCCTCCATATCGCGTTCAAGAGTACTCACCTGCGGGATGAACAGGGCAGGCCGGTTGATATCCATATAGTGTGGTATCAGCACATAAACCACGACCGAAACTGCGACTATCGCTAATACCATCTTGATAATGAAGCTTCCCACCGCCACCGCGAACCTCGGCACAAGTTCCGGCCGCAGGCGGTCGTCCCTACCCACATGTACAACCCGGCTGCCCAGGTCGAGCGCGTTGATGAAGTAAAAACCGGCGCCGCCAAAGATCAGGAACAGCGGTACATAGAACATCATCAACAGGTCGTAGCTTGTGGTCGCTGAGAAGATGATGAAAACCACGCTGATTACCAGCATCTGGCGGTGAACGCGAAGGTCAAACGTGATGAACGCGAGCAGCGCCAGCAATATTCCAAGCAACGTGCCTAAGTAGTTGCCCGCGGACAAAAAGTCCTCCACCATCCGCCAGATGTAGTAGACTACAAAGGCTAGCCCAAGAAGATCCACGGCAATTCTAACGAACGGACGGAACCGCTCCTCAAGGAAGTAGGCGAAAACCAAGCCTGCCACTACTACCAGCGCCAGCACTACTTTCGTTATCGGCGTGTTAAGGCCGAGATCCAGTATCTGCAGGCCGACGAGACTCGCGAAGCAGACCGAGATATGCAGGAAAAGACGCTCTCTTCCTTTAGCCGCGACCGGTTGACGAGCTAAGACGTGCATGACCTACTTCACAAACCCCACTTTCTCTACAAAAGCCTCGAGCTGCTTTGCGAGGTCGTCTCCGTACGCCAGCTCGAAAATAAGGTAGTTCTGGCCAAATCTCACACGGGACTTCGGCGATACGTGCGCCTTCCCTTGCTGGAAGCTCTCCAAATCGAAGGTGATAACCGAAAGAAGGCGGTAGTTAATCCTGAGATTCGCCAGAAAAGACGCCACGGCTTCGGTAAGGTGCGGGATAAAAATTATAAGGTCTGAGCGCGAAGGCAGGTGCCGCAGGATTTTGCCGCCGTCGGCGGAGAGATCCAGGCGTTCACCGGGCGTAATCTCCGCGAGCTGCATCGAGAGCCGCTGGAAATAGTCCTGCCCCAATCCTGAGCTGTATCGCTCTCCAGTGCCGTTCAATTCGAGAAACGAGAAGTAGTAGTGTGACCGACTGGTTTCACGCGCAAGCGTTGAGATTAGCGTTATCGAATATTCGAGAGGATTTACTTCCTCATCCCGGCCCAAGGCACTGCTGTCATCGTTTACTAGCAGCACGCTAAGCGTTGACGCGACGTTTCGCTCGAACTGCTTCGTAATGAGGGCACCCAGGCGAGCCGTGCTCGCCCAGTGCACTTTGCGCAGCGGATCTCCCTGCTGATACTCGCGGACACCCAAAAACTCAGGGGAGTTGCCTGCCATTGGTATAGTCGAAAGCTCGTCCTTGGCCACGAACGAAACGCTCTTGAGGTAATTTACGCGGGTATCCAAGGGAGTGGGCATCACCAGCAATTCTGTGCGCGTATTCACGCGCCGCACGTGGCGGAAGAAACCGAAAGGATCACCTGAGTAAAAGAGAAACGGCCCAATCTCGAAGTGCCCGCGACGGATCGGCACAACCTCGTAGCGCACGGTGGCTGCCGATTTCGGCCCAACACTCAGGAGGGCTACTTCGCGGTAGCGCTCTTCTTCGCCGGCTGGCGGGAAATCGTCAAACCCAACCAGGGCGAACCGCGCAGCGCGGTTCAGGTTGCGGATGACCAGTGCCACGCTCAGAGGATAGCCGCGCAAGCATGTGCCGGAATGGCGCCTCTCTACGGCCAGGCCGCGAGTGCTCAGGAACGACCAGATGAAAAGCAGCGCGTTAACTGTAGCGAACAAAACCGCGGTATAAACCAGCAGGTGATTCTTGAATATTAATACGAGAAGGACGGTGAACGCTGTAAGCGCCAATGAAACACGCGACAGTGCGGTGAACCTGTACAAACTACCACCTAAGTCCGCTCACTGTACGGGAACCGGCACCTTCCTGAGTATGCCTTCCACGACTCCGGAAGGCTTCACACCCGCAAGTTGCGCCGATGGGAGCATTATGATGCGATGGGCCAAAACCACGAGCGCCATAGCTTTGATATCGTCCGGCGTCACGTAATCGCGTCCGTCAATCAGAGCCCAAGCTTGAGCGGTGCGCATCAGCCCCAGGCTGCCGCGTATGGACGCGCCCACCAGCACATCCGGGTGACTCCGGGTTTCCGTGCTGAGACGAACGATATAGTCCCTCAGGGACGGCTTGATGAATACCCGCCGCGAAAACTGCTGGAATTCGCCGAGCTCCTCCAGTGTGGTAACCGAGCTTATCTCCTCGATGGGATGTGTTATCCGCTGCTCCTCCAAAATATCGGCTTCCTCAGATGCGCCGGGATAGCCGATTTGCAGCCGCATCAGGAACCTGTCCAGTTGCGCTTCGGGAAGGTCGTACGTGCCCTGGTGCTCAATGGGATTCTGGGTCGCCGCTACGAAAAACGGCGACGGAAGAGGATGAGAGACGCCGTCCACCGTAACCTGGCGCTCCTCCATCGCTTCGAGCAACGAAGACTGAGTGCGGGGCGATGTCCGGTTGATCTCGTCGGCCAGCAGGATGTTGGTGAATACAGGCCCCGCATTGAAGGAAAATTCCCCTGTTTTCTGGTTGAACACCGTGCTTCCGGTTACATCAGCCGGCAGCAGGTCCGGCGTGAACTGGATGCGGGTGAATTTCGCCGCGATGGACCTCGCCAGAGCGCGGGCCAGCATCGTCTTCCCCACGCCCGGGACATCCTCCAGGAGCACGTGCCCGTTCGCCATTAGCGCCGCTAAGACACGCCGGATGACGTCGTCTTTGCCGAAAACCACCTTGGCGATATTTGCGGTGATTCGCTGAATCTGCCTGGTGGCGCGAAGCACGTCGTCGGGCTTGAGCGAGGCTTCCTCCTGAACCGTATCTTTTGCGGTAGCGTCAGCCATTAGTACCTCCGCCGGTAAACGCGTATTATATCAGAGCCGGTAAACACCTCCGCCCGCTGGTGCTATAATCTGCGGTTGTGACAGAGAAGCCCAAACCGAAGTTATACTGCCCGTCCTGTTCTCGCCTTCTAGCCATCGCGGAAGGCAAGGGAGTAGGCGATGAAATGGAGTGTCCTTTCTGCTTTGCGCAGTTTGCTCTCGAGATACACGCGTTCTACGAAGGGCGCATCACGAAACCAAGCCCCCTGGCGGTGGTGGACGAGAAAACCCCTGCCGTTTGGCGCAAAAGGGGAACTGGCGGCCCGGAAACACCTTCGTAGTTGCGGACACCGCATCCTGGACACAAACTACACGCATAAGCTCGGTGAGTTGGACATCATCAGTGAGCGCAACAGGACTATCGTTTTCACCGAAGTGAAGGCCCGCACGGAAAGCGAGGATTTCCGCCCGGCGGACAACCTTGGGCCTGCCAAGATACGCAAGCTGCGTCGCATCGCCGAGATATACCTCAAGCACCGCGCTCTAACGGACCGGTCGGTGCAATTTGACGTTATCGAACTCGTGTACCCCGCAGGCAGACGGGGGAAGCCTCAGATTGAGCACTTTGAACGGGCTTTCTGAGCCAGTAAGGCGCCAGAGAATAATCGAGAGTTAAGAAGAGAGCCCCGGCCTAAAGACCGGGGCTCATTGTTGGCGGGGGATGTAATCTTAGAAGTGGAGCAGGAACTCGCCACGAACCAGAGTGATCGCATCCTCAAGGTTGTTGAACTCGCCGGCCGAGATGATGTCAAGACCCAGTGAAGCATTCTTCTCGAATGGATAACGGAAGTTGAACTTCAGAAGGCCTGGACGGTCATCAAAGAACGCATTGATGCGCTGACCGGTGTACCAGGTAACCTTGCCATAGAGATCGTTCCGGAAAGTGTGCTCAGCGGTCACGCCAATGCCCTCGAAGTCGGAGGGGAAGTAGTTCTTGCCCTCGCGGCTGATGTTAAAGGCATCGCGCACACCGTTGACCGTGAAGTCCCACTCACTAAACGGGTCGTTGTCCACGTTCGCGTAGACAGGCAGACCCTCGAGCTGAGCAATGCTCGCGCCGGCAACACTGACCTTCGTGCGACCGTCGTTAAAGACGTCCAGTTCGACGATGAGGGACATATCCTCAAGGCCGAAGTCGTCCGCGTTCAGGTCGGAAACGTAGGTCGGAGTGTAGTTCCACTCGGCACGAATGCCGTTGAACCACTCTTCATCCCACCAGGGGATCTCGGCGTTACCGGACAGGTTGATGTACTGCTCAGCGCCGTAGCCCGCGGGCGTGCCATCGAGGAAGACCTCGAGGTCATGCATATGACCGGGGATCTTGCCCTCGCGTCCGTAGTAGTGCAGACCCATCAGGATGAAGTCGTCGTTGTCATTGACATTGACGAGACTCGACATGTTGCTCAGCGAAGCAATGTTGGCATACGGGTTCACGCCGAAGACGGCCTCAGTCCTGTAGGCGCCAATGTAAGCTGCCCAGTGGCCATACTGCCACGAAGTGTCGAAGCGGTAGCCGAAGTCTGAGCGATAGCCATTGTCGCCGGCAAGACCGAACTCGCCCTCGCTGAAGTACTGACGGCCGACCGTGAAAGTCGGTGTGTCACCAAACGAATTGGTGTACGGCGTCAGGTCGATCGTAGCCTTCGCGACATCCAGCACGAAGCTGCTGGACGCGGAACGGTTGCCGAAGGGCGGGTTGCCCGGGCGCGCGGCAAACGTCTCGTTGTTGATGCCGGGCGCGAAGCCGGTGCCGACCGTGCCCTGGGCTTCTGCCGCGGTAACGGTGAAGTCGAAGGCGATGTTGTCCTCCGGCTGGAAGCCGAGGTGCAGACCGAGGACCTGCTCGTGACCGAAGTCGTTGCTCCAGTCAACCGCGCCGGTTGTCGCATAGACACCGGTGCGGACGCGATAGAACCCGTCGATCTCGTTGTCCTTAATGAGCTCTTTTAGCGCCTTGATGTCGTCAGTATTCGTGTTGACCGCGCCCTCGAGCCGGTCAACGCGAACACCCATCTCGGCGAGCTCATCACGGAACTCGTTCGCCAGCCGATCCAGACGCGCCATGCACTCGTCAATGCGCGAGTCGTCCATCGAAGACACCATGTCCTCGAGCTTGGAGTACATGCGGGCGATGACCATAGCCATCTCGTAGCGGCTGAACACGTTGTTGCCGCGGAAGGTGCCGTCAGGATAGCCCTCGACGAGACCCTCCTGCTGGAGGTAGTCGATCGCTTCATATGCCCAGTGGTCCGTCGGAACGTCCCTGAACATACCGGCGAATGCCGTCGTAGCGAACGCCAACACAAACATTGCTGCCAAAGCGAAAATTAAATTACGCATTAGGCACTCCTTGGTTTAGTAGATTTTGGCTTCCACTACTTTCGCAAGGAGGACAGGACAAGTTGCCATGTTACCTCTTCCCGTCCGCCGTGCTTCAGTTGCGGCAGCCAATATTGATGCTACCTGCCGTCCCTGCCTTAACCAAGTAATATCACCTCCTTTTAGAAGGCAGCTGGGCTTGTCGGTAACCGAAATTATAAGCGTTAGCTGTCCCGCTTGAGCAAAACCCAAGCGGCGTAGCCATCAAGTGGGGGATTTGTCAAAAGGCATAATAGATAACGAAGATGTCTCATCAGCCATCCTCCCCCGCTCGCCTGCAGATAGAGTTTCAGCGCGTCCCGGGTGCTCCCACGCTCATCGATAACCGCAATCATGTCTGAGCCGAACGTGTCTTCAGCCGCGGTCACCACGCGCTTGTGGGCGGTACCGCCGCCCACTACTACACGGGACACGTTAAAGAAACGCGAAACCCACTGCAAGAACGCCTCCAGTCTATCAAGGTTCACTACACCCACCAATGGCGAATGCGATAGCGGGCACTCGATTGCCCAGCCGCACTTACGGCTGCCGGGATCCAGCGCCAGCCTTATTCCCAAGATAGGAATTTCTAGCATTAATCCCCTCTGAAGTCAAGACTAAGGCCCCTCTTAGCCCTCTTTCGCGAGGGCGATCAGTGCATCTAGGGCTAAGCGGTAGCCATCGACACCCACTCCGCAGATAAAGCCGTCCGCCACCTCGGCTATCAGGTCGTTGCGCCTGAAAGACTCGCGCGCGAAAACATTTGTTATGTGCACGACGACTTTCGGGTGTGGAAATGCCAGCACGCTGTCCCGTAATGCGTATGAGCTATAAGAGAGGCCGGCGGGATTGATTACTAAGCCTTCGTATTTTTTGTGTCCCGAGTTCAGCAGATCGATGATCTCGCCCTCCCTGTTGCTTCGCCCGAACACAAGTGAGACTCCTGCAAGCTTCTTGCGCGCGTGCTCTTCCAGATTATCTTCAAGCTGGGTCAGCGTCATAGTGCCATAAAGCTCAGGCTCTCGGATTCCCAGCAAGTCAAGGTTAGGCCCGTTCACCACTAGTATTTTCATATCAGCTCCTTGCGGCAATCCCCGTCACTGGCGAAGGCAATATTCTCTTGCGGGATCATCACGCTGCTATTCGAACAGCGGTTCGTCCTTCTCGCCTGAATGGATGACCTCTACCGACGAGACCGCGTCTTCCGGTTTCAGGTTTATCACGCGTACGCCCTGAGTGGCGCGTCCCTGCTGTGAGACCTGCTTCACTTCACTCCGGATGAGCATTCCGTGAAGCGTAACCACCAGGAACTCGTCCTCTTCACCCACTACGTGCGCGGAAACAACAGGGCCGGTTTTCTCCTTTACCCGCATGCATATGATCCCCTTGGTGCCCCGGTGCGTCTGCCGGAATTCCTCAAGGTCCGTCCGCTTACCGTATCCCAGCTCGCTGACAACCAGCAATTCCCGTTCAGGCTGCACGATATTCATTCCTATCACCGCGTCATCTTCGCCCGACAGCCGAACGCCTTTCACGCCGCGCGCGCTCGTGCCCATCGTTCGCACCTCGCTTTCGTTGAAGCGCACCGCGAGCCCCTTCCGGGTGCTGATAATAATTTCATCGTCTCCCGTTGTCGGCCGCACGAAGTCCAGGGAATCCCTGTCGTCCAGGTGGATGGCACGCTTACCGGTTACGCGCAGGGAGGCAAATGATGCAAGCTCCACTTTCTTAACGACACCCAGCCGGGTGCACATAAACAGGCATGGCCGCGAGAAGTCCTCCAGCGACACCAGCGCGGTAACCGTCTCTCCCGCGGTAATGCCGATGAGGTTTATTATGGGCGTGCCTTTCGCCGTGCGCTCGAACGAGGGTATGCGGAAGACGCGCAGCGAGTACACATTGCCCCGGTCCGTGAAACACAGTATTGTGTTAAGCGTGCTCGTTGTCAGCACCGCGCGCACGACATCATCAGTCTTCATCGTCTGCCCGATCAGGCCGCGACCGCCGCGCCCCTGCACGCGGAAAGTGGACAATGGGACGCGCTTGACGTATCCGTTGGCGGTAAGCGAGACGACAACCGGCTCGTCCTTGACCAGGTCTTCCTCGTCGATGTCCGCGCCGTCGGCATCGCGCAGGATAACCGTTCGCCTAGGATCGCCGAATTTCTCCACCGCCTCGTCGAGCTCAATGGAGATTACTTCGTCGACTTTCTTGGGATCTGCGAGGATAGCTTTCAGTTCCTTGATCCTGACCTTAAGCTCTTTGAGCTCGTCCAGTACCTTCTGGCGCTCCAGTCCGGTAAGCTGCGCCAGGCGCATATCGAGAATCGCTTTTGCCTGCGCCTCGCTAAGCTCGAACTCCTCCTGCAGGCGGAACGATGCCGCTTCGCGGTTCTTGCTGGAGCGGATCGCGTCCACAATCTCGTCCAGGCGGTCGAGCGCGATTTTAAGGCCTTCCAGTATGTGCTCGCGCTCCTGGGCGACCCTTAGCTCAAAGCGCGTGCGCCGGGTAACAACATCCCGCCGGTAGTCGACAAACTCTACGAGTATGTGCTTCAGGTCCATCACGCGCGGCGCGCCGTTTCTAAGCGCGAGCATGATGACACCGTAGGTTATCTGTAAGGGCGTGCTCTTATACAAGTTATTCAGGATGACCTGCGGATTTGCGTCGCGTTTCAGCTCGATTACAACGCGCGAACCGGTGCGGTCTGATTCGTCTCTGATATCCGAGATGCCCTGAAGCTTCTTGCTTGTTACAAGCTCCGCGATGCGCTCGACCAAAACCGCTTTGTTAACCTGGTAAGGGACTTCGGTGATTACAATCCTGAACCGGTCGCGCCTGTCCTGCTCGATCTCCGCCCGCCCGCGGATCACTATGCTGCCGCGTCCAGTGCGGTAGGCGCTTTTGATTCCCTCTGCGCCGATGATGAATCCTCCCGACGGGAAGTCCGGGCCGGTTACGTGCTGCATCAGTTCATCCACGGGCGCGTCGGGCTTGGCAATCAGGTGCTTCACCGCGGCGCTAAGCTCCGTCAGGTTGTGCGGCGGAATCCTCGTCGCAACGCCCACCGCGATGCCTTCCGTCCCGTTCATCAGCAGTAGCGGCAATCCGGCGGGGAGTAACAGCGGTTCCAGAGTTTTGGCGTCGAATGTAGGGACGAACTCGGCGGTGTCTTTTTTAATGTCGCTTACGAGATACTCGGCGATGGGGCGCAGGCGCACCTCGGTATACCTCATTGCCGCTGCTGCGTCGCCGTCATTGGAGCCGAAGTTTCCCTGGCCCTCGATGAGCGGATAGCGCATGTTCCAGGGCTGAGCCATCCTCACCAGCGCGTCGTAAATCGCCATCTCGCCGTGCGGGTGGTATTTGCCCATCACTTCGCCCACGATGCGCGCGCTTTTATTGGTCGGTTTCTCGGAGCTGTATCCCCCGTCCGCCATCGCGTAAACGATGCGCCGGTGAATCGCCTTCAGGCCGTCCGTGACGTCCGGAATGGCGCGTCCGACGATAACGCTCATCGCGTAGTCGAGGTAGCTTTCTTCCATCTCCTCGACGATTTCGCGGGGGACAATCTTCTCGTTAAATTCGATGCGCTCGGTAGAATCCATCCTTAGTTTCCCGGGTTACCTCGTAAACGTTTGTAGGCTTCCATTTTACCACCTTAGAGCCGCTCTGTGAACGGCTTTAAGAGGCCTTTTCCCCTATCGCGACCGTTGCGATATGGGCTTTGTGCAGGAGGTAATAGGATTATAAGGGCGCCAAGGCGCGCTAGACAAGGGACTTGACCGTCCTTTACTTGCAGCGGTAGCTGGCATATAATACTCGTTCGCGTGATGAGGGCTTATAACACGACTATCGGCATCCTGCTGCCGCGATTGCGTATCGACTGGATCGGCGTGAACCTGGAAGGTTTCATGCACCGCGTCCTGTTGGCTGCCAAGTCGTCGCAGTCAGATAACCTGTACTATCCGCCGTATCCGGTCGTTCGCACCGAGAGAGCCTCTGATATGGCGGTGACGGACAGCAGGGAGATCATCCGCTCCGCCGAAAACCAGCTTGCCAGATACACCATTCTCCCGCAGGAGAAGGCTTTAGCGAAGCTCTACAGCAGGCTCATCCGCGATGCAGGCAGGGCTGCATACCCCAAAGCGTGGGAGCGCGTGGACTTCTACAGCCGCTACCTGGAGAAGCTGGACTTCCCGCCGCTGGTGGCCAGCTTTGACGCGCTCTGGTGGTACCTTCTTGGCCACACTACCCGCACGCTATCGGCCAGCCAGGGGCTGGAACTCCTGTATGCCTTCTTTTTAGAGGAAAGCGCGACGGTCAGCGACCGGGGAGCGATGGTAAAGGAGCGTTTTGAGGCGATGCAGCGCAAGGACACGTTGATTGTGGACAGCGAAATCCCTCTGCAAGCAAGCCCATTCCCCGCCGGCTCGCAATTCATAATTATCGGCAGCGAAGACGCTCCAGTCGAGGGCCCAAACACGGTATTCGCCACATTCCACGAAACGCCGCTTGCGATGAGGATATGCTGCCGCGTAGTCGCCACGGACGACCGTACTGAGCTGTCCGACATCGTAAAGCAGGAACTCGTTCAGCAGGCTATGCTGCTGGTCAAGGCGCGCCTGGGCTTGCCGCCTGACGCGCCGGACGCAGCAGTGGAAGCGGAAATGGAAAAAGAACCGGAGGCCGCGACGGCAGGATAGATGATAAACGGTGTAATCATCGGAGGCTGTTCCGGCGTCGGCAAGTCGACCATCATCCGCCGGCTTCTGCAAGCGCATCCTGAATTCAGGTTTTCAGTCAGCTGGACGACCCGCAAGCCGCGACCGGGCGAGGAAGAAGGCATCCATTACCATTTCGCGGAAACCGAGGAGTTCGAACGGCTCATTGAAGAGAAGCGCTTTCTCGAATGGGAGAAGGTGTACCAGGATTACTACGGGACGCCCAGGGAAGTGCTGGAATCCGACGGTGACGAGATCGCTGTCGTGATATTCGAGCTGGACACCAGGGGAGCGATTAATCTAAAGGAGAAATACCCCCAGTTCAGCACAATCGCGCTGCTTCCGCCCAGTATTGAGGACCTGAGAACGCGCCTTACCCAGCGCGGCTCGGAGACTGAAGAGACTTTAAACTCGCGCCAGGCATACTTGCAAAAGGAGCTGCAGCGGCTGCTTACGTTTGACTTCGCGCTGATCAATAAGGACATTGATGAGACGGTGAAGCTCGTTGAGCGCATCATCTTAAGCCTGAATAGCCGCACGAAGTTCGTTGCGCCGCATATCGAAAGGCTGCTGGCTGGCTTGAAATAGGAGGAAACGTGGACGAAGGATCCAAGATAGACTCAAGGGATACGCTGATGTATCCGCTGCTGGAAGACCTTCTGGAGAAAATCCCCAGCAAATATGAGCTTGTCCTGCTGGCATCGCTGAGGGCGAAACAAATAATCGCCAAGCAGCGGCTTGGCCCGACACTGGAAGGCGAGCTGGACGACGACGTTAAGGTAATGCAGGCCGGTCATAAGCCGCTTTCGCAGGCACTCGGCGAGGTTGCGCGCGGCGAATTGAACCGGGATAAGATTTACCTGCTCGAATACCTTGAGAGCTTCCATCGCGGCGATGAAGACCTGCCGCCGCCCCCGCGAGCCGATGCGGACTTTGGATACGTGCCCGAGCCCGTAGAGCCCCCGCCCGCCCTGGGCGAGGGTGAAGAAGGGCCGGATGAAGACGCGGAGGACGCTGCGGAAAAGCAGGACACAGAGGCACAGGCTGGAAGCGACGAGAGCTAAAACGGTTCTCCTGGGCGTCACCGGCGGTATCGCCGCATACAAAGCGTGCGATATCGTTCGCCGGTTGACCGAGCACGGGCTGGCCGTGCAGGTAGTGATGACCGAAACTGCCGGCCGGTTTATAAGCCCCCTCACCCTTGCCACCCTTTCCGGACGGCCCGTCTGGACGGACGAGTTCCCGCAGGGCATCGGCACGCCGGCCAGCGCTCAAGACGTGATAGCTCACATAGACCTCGCGGAGCAGGCCGACGTATTAGTCGTCGCTCCAGCAACCGCCAATACAATCGCCAAGATCGCTCACGGCATCGCCGATAATCTGCTGACGTCCACGGCACTTGCATGGCAGGGGCCTGCGGTCGTCGCGCCTGCAATGAACCACCGGATGTACGGGAATCCGGCGACGCAAGAAAACCTCCGAATCCTGTCACAGCTCGGATACGCAGAAATCGAACCGGAAGAAGGCTGGCTTGCCTGCGGCGAAACCGGCCGCGGACGCCTTGCGTCCATTGCGCGCATCGTTTCGTCGGTGCTGGCAAAGGTGCAGGAACGCGGCGGGCGGCTTAGCGGCAGGCGTATAGTCGTCACCGCCGGAGGAACCCGCGAGCCTGTGGATCCCGTGCGCTTCATCTCAAACGCCTCAACCGGCATTTTTGCGCTGAAATGCGCGTCTGCGCTCGCAATGGAAGGCGCTCATGTGGACCTAATCTGCGGGACTGGTGTCGATCCTGAACTGCTGGCAGAAATTCCGGCGGATATTCTAAGCGTGAAAACCGCGGCCGAGATGAAGTCTGCGGTTGAAAAGAAGGCCAGGGGCTGCGATGCTCTGTTGATGCTTGCGGCGGTCGCGGATTATGCCCCTGCGCCGGTGACTCATAAGATTAAGAAGGACGAACAAGAGACGCTGAAGCTCGTGCTTCAACGCACGGAGGACATCCTGTGGAGCCTTCGGGAGCGGCACGACTTCATTAAAATAGGGGTGTCACTGGAGACCGAGGACGCGCTGGCGCGCGCCGCCGCGAAATTGCGCGAAAAAAGCCTTGACGCTATAGTGGCCGTGGACTATCGCGCCGAAGAGAATCCTTACGGTGACGTGTCCATTCGTGCAGCGGTTCTCACGGCCGAAGGTGAGTGCTTGCCGCTCAAGCTTCGCGGCAAATCTGAACTCGCGGGCGAAATCGCCCATCTAACTGCTATCCTGTTGGACAATAAGGAGAAGCAATGATGACTAACGGTTTGAAGAAATCACTAATTGCCACTATCCTGCTGGGCTTGCTCTTCGCAGCTCCCGCCGCCGCCGCCAGCAATACGGTGCTGGCAAGCCACGACGGCAACAACTACTCCCTGGAGGACTTCAGCATATTCTTCCTGCGCCAGCTTGGCGCGAGCGGGCTGGTCACTTTTCTTGAACAGGCGGTGGTCTACGAAGAGGCCAAGAAGCTCGGCCTGATACCGACGGCGGCGGAAAAGGCCAAGTTCATCGACGAGAATATGACGCAGGAAATATACGACGGCTTTGCAGAGCTTTACACTCCCGCGGCGCTGAACAAGTTCGTCGAATACACGATTATGAACGACAAGTTCCGCGAGCATCTGGAAGCCAAGTTCATTGCCGAAAAAAACATCAGCGTCTCCGACGACGACGCCAACAGGTTTTACCTCCAGAACATCGGGATGTTCGAGCCTGACGAGAGGGTTTGGATGTCAATCATCTCCGTGGACACGCTCGAAACGGCGAACGAGGTTATCGCGAAGATCGAGAGCGGTGAGGATTTCAACGATCTCGCGAGCATATATAACGTGGATTCCGAGCTGCGCAGCCGCGCCGGCTACGTAGGTATGATGGAGCGCGGGCAGGGCCTGCCCCCGCCCATCGAAGAAGCTGCTTTTGCCCTGGATATCGGCCAGCACTCGCAGGTGATCAAGGGGACTCTCTTCCACGTTTTGTACATACACAACAAGAAGCCTGCAGAAAAGTTCCCCTTCGAGGACGTGAAAGAGGAGATCAAGCTGCTGCTCAGGAACCAGCAGGTGCAGCGCTACGTGGATGAGTACCTGGAAAACCTGTATACCCGCGAACTGCCGCGGTTTGAGATAAAGGCGAAACTCTTCAAGGTTGGAGAGGATACGCAGGGCTAAAGAGCGCTCCCGCGAGCGCGTTCATTAACGGAGGGGATATTGAAGGCGGCCGAAGTCTTTCTGCTGACTCACAGCCCCGCCTTCCAGTCGTTTGCCTACCGCGTGCCCGAAGGCTCTCGCTTTCGCGTGGGAGACCTGGCTGTAGTCCCTTTCCGCAACAGTCTTGACGTGGGTGTCATCTCTGAGCTGAAAACCCACTCCTCAACTGACGATCCTACGTTGAAACCGCTCCTCGGAACGGTGCGATCTCCGCGTCCGGGGCCCGCCGGAGCTAATTTCGGGCGGCAACTGCTCGTGCTCGCGCGCATCTGGCTGTGCTCGCCTGCCGAAGTATTCTCTCACGCGGTATGGGGACAGGTTTCCCGGCGCGTATTACTCTTCATTTCGCAGGGTTCTGCCGAATCGCCACGGGAGCTCGCCAACGGCCTCGAAGCGATACGGGTGCTACTGCGCCGCGAGCGCACGCGGTTCAGCCCCTCACTGGCAAAAAAGATCCAGCGCAGCGTGGGCTTCAGCGATTTGCTAGCCCTGATCGAGCACGGTGCGCTTGCTGTCACAGGCACAGTCGGCCTGGAACCGGCGCAGCGAAAGCCGGAACTTCCCGCGCCACGGCAGCAATCGCTGTTTGCCGCCGGTGAGATCAGCGAAATTATCGATCCCGATTTCGCACTAAGCCGTCAAGCGGCGCATGCGCTGAAAGAGCTTGACCGTCGCAGCACGGCGCTGGAAGTGCCACTCGTGGTCCGGCGCCTGCCTTGGTGGGAGCTGCTGTCCTCTGCGAGCGTTAAAAACGTGCTCGACAGCGCAAAAGGCCACGAGCTGCTTTTGCTGCCGGCGCAATGGCATATCGAGAAGCTCCTCGCCGCCACTCCGGCACGGTTGCGCAAGCGCGTATGTGTTTTCAACCCGGACGCAAAGGTGGCGGAAGCGCGCGCGCTCGCGGCGAAGCTTGCGGCGCCTGAGCCTATACTGGTTGTCGGCAAGCGGGCTTCTCATTTCCTGTTGCTGCACGCGCCCTTTGCAGGGGTGACCATCCTGGACCCAACTGCGGACGTCTACATCTCGCGGCAGTTTCCCAGCTACGACACGCTGATAGACTGCGTATTAATGTGCGCGCTATCCGGCACGACGCTTACGCTTGCGCCGCTCACGCCGCTGCCGTTAGGCCTGGGCGGGATGACCGTTAACGCTGAAGTCATCCCGCTGGATGGCGCGGCCGGTGAACGCATTGACCAGGTCGTCGAGTCCATAGCGGGCGTCGCGCAGTGCGGAAGCCAAACCTTGGTGTATAACAACGCAGTCGGCGCGGGGCACGAAGTGTTCTGCGATTGGTGCAACAAGCGTGTTTTGTGCCCCCAATGCGGTCGGGCGCTGACATACATGCCTGAGTCCGGAGAGCTTGCGTGCTCGCGCTGCGGGCATATCGAGTCCGCCGCCGAATGCCCCGCCTGCGGCTCCCGGCAGCTCGGCGTTACTATAATCGGCGTCGAAGGGCTCGCGCGCCGCGTCCGCAGGCACCTGCGCAAGATGGGCAGGCAACCTGCGCCCCGCGTGGGATATTTCACTAGCAGCCGAAAAAAAAGCATCCGCGTGCCCAACCTGTCGCGCACGGATGTTCTCATTGGCACGAGTGCTCTTCTCACGCCGCTTCACTTTTACCGCCCGAAAACGCTGATATATGTGGCGCAGGACGTCTGGTCGAAGAGAGACGGAGACACTCCTGAGCTGGCGGTAGTCGCCGGACTCTCGCGGCTTGCGCACCTGTACGAAGGGCAAATCGAACGCATGGTCATACTTGCCCCTCGAACGCTTGCAGAAGCGGCACGAGCGCTTTTGGGAACTCGAGGAGGACAAGCCCGTGCGGAGCTCGACGCGCTTCGCAAGCAGTACGACCTCCCGCCGTTCAACGTGCAGGTAGACTTCACGCTCTACGGCAGCCGCCAGAAGGCAATCGTCGGCTTTGCCGAGGAAATGAAAGGCCAGCTTGATTTCTCCTGCGGCGTGCTGAACTGGGACTCCAGCCGCGTGTTAAAACGCGGAAAAGAAACGGGCTATATGCTGCGCGGTTCAGTGCTGCTAAAGCGCTTTTCAGCGAGAGCCTTCGCGGACCTTCGGCGGCGCGGCAAAGGGAAACGGCTCGACCTGGTCTTCTCGCCGCGGTATTATTGATGGCGATGACGGTGCGCTGCCTGCTGATACTTACGTTCGCCGCTTGTCTGGCGCTGATGCTGCTACCTATGCCAACGTCTTCCCAGGAGCCTACCGCTGCTGAGACTGCTGCACAGGTCGCACCGGAACTGGAAGCGAATGCTATATCCAGCGACAAGCAAATTGCACGCGCCGCGAAACTCCGTGCCGAAGTCAGGTCTATCCTTGACCGCCCCGATTTTAAGTTCGCGGGACAGGGCGAATCTCTTCCCGAGCCCAAATGGCTTCAGTGGCTGAGACGCGCGTGGAATAACATGTGGACACGTTTCCAGGAGACCGGCGAGCGCATTGGCGAAGACGCGCCGTGGCTGGTGTTCGTGTTGCTCGCAATCGCCGCAGCGGTAATGCTGATCCTGATCTGGCGCGTGATAAGCGAGAGCTTCTTCGAGCGGCGCGGCTCCCCTTCCGGGCCGCGTGACCGCAATGAAGTCACTCCGGCAATGCTCTTTGAGCAGGCTGCGGCCGCCGGTGCGCGGGGCGATTTCCCGGAGGCGGTGCGGTTGCTCTTCAAAGCCTCCGCGCTTTCTTTATTCGGGCAGGCGGCGGCCACAACGCCCGCGGTAATGCTGCGGGCGAAATTGATGGCGATGGAAGGCGGGCCCGTCAGCGAATTCACCGGGCTCAAGCGCTACTTCGACTCCAGCTTCTACGGCGGCTCGATGGTGAACCGAGCAGATTACGAAAACGCCCGGAACTTCGCGCTGGCACTAAGGCGGGTTAACGAGGAAGAGCCTGATGAAAAGTAGGCGCATCTATACGGTCTTCATCGCGCTAGGCGCAATTGCCGCACTTGCCGTCCTGCTTGCAACCGTGTGGCGGCCCGGAAGGCACGCGCCGGAGAATCCTTTGTCCGCTACAGCCAAGACGCCGCTGGGGATGAACGCGCTGTACCTGCTGCTGAGAAACAACGGAGTGAAGACTGACTTCTACGGGCTGCCGCTGGATGTTCTGCCGCCCCACGTTACGCTGGTTGTGGGCGATGACTTCATGGGAGCTGTCACGTACGACTGGGTCGGTTCCGACGAGCTGTGGAACCTCGCTGAAGAGCGCGGGAATACCATCGTCTACCTGCCGCCGATGGGCAGCAAGGATTTCTCGGGGCGCACCGCGGCGGGAGAAGAGACAGAGAACGCGGAAGGCCCACAGGGACAAGCGCTGACCACCGCTCAGATCGCGGAAGAGAGAGCCACCGAGCTTAGCCCCGATGTATCGCGCTACGAGATTCCCTGGGATATTGACGAAACCGGTTTCATCCACCTCCATACGGCTGGCCTGCCGGAGAAATACTTCGGCGGAGTTTCTGAGTTGCAAGCGGGAGGATTCCATCCCCTGCAGGACGTAATCCCATTACCAGAGGATGAAAAGGCGCTCGCCACAGCGCAGGAGGTCTACTTCTTCCAGGACACCAACCGCCCGTTCCTGTTTATCGGGCGCTCGGGGCGCGGAGCCTGGGTTGCCGCTAACGTCAGTGAGCTTTTCACCAACCGCGATATCGGCCGGGCCGACAACGCGGTGTTCGCGTATAACCTGCTTTCGCACCACGAGGAAGGGGGTCTGGCGTTTTACGAGGCCATTCACGGCTACCGGCAACCCGCGGTCGGTGCAACCGGGCTTTTATTCCAAACGCGGATAGGTCAGCTCGTTTTGCTTGCGCTACTGGGAGTAATCATACTTTTGCTCCCTCGAATGTTCCCGCTTGGGCACGATATTGAACGTCCCGTGATCGAGTTCCCGTCCACGCTTGAGCGCATCCGCGCACAAGCGGAGCTTTGGCGGCAAGGTGGACACCTGAAAAGCGCACAAAACCTGTCAATCGAGTCGGTGCTGGGAATTGACGCCAGTGGTGATCCGGAAGAGCTAGTGGGTTTACTTCGTCAGGTAGGTTACGCGGAGCCAAGAGCTTCGCAGCTCGCGGCTGAACTTGCCGGGCAGCGCGAATCACGCCGAATGTCGGGTGAGGCAATCAGGGCGTATGATAGGATTATGCGGCGATTCGGGCTTATCCGGCGCTTCGCGTAGAGTAATCGAGGATGCAGCACTCATACACCAGGATAACTGTTGACTTAAACGAGTACCGCCGCAACGTCGAGAAGATCCAGGAGGCGACACAAAACAGGCTGCTCCTGGTCATCAAAGCCAACGCGTACGGCCTGGGAGCGGTGGGATTGCTGCCCGCCATCTCCCAGCTCCCTGACGTGATGGTCGGCGTTGCAGTGGTAGATGAAGCACTGGAGCTCAGGCAGGCGGGCTATATGGGCAATATCCTGGTGATGGGCTACACGCCCCCGGAGCATTACAAGCTCGCGCTGCGCCACTTCCTGAGCCTGGGCGTATACCGGCCCGAGAACATCCCCAGGCTGGAAGACGCGGCCGCAGAGCTGGGGACAATCGCCAGAGTGCATATCAAGCTCGATACGGGTATGCGCCGCGTGGGCACGACGCCGGACAGCGTTCCCGAGCTGCTAGACCGCATCGCGGAGAATCCGCATGTGGCGGTTGAGGGAATCTACTCCCACCTCGCCGGCACATCAAGGCCGGACGATCCCCTCATACCGGAGCAAACACGGGTATTCCGTGAATGCGCCGGGCAAATCGAATCCCGCCTTGGCGTGCGCGCGATAAAGCACATCGCCAACTCGACTGGCGCGCTGGCGTTCCCGGACAGCAGAATGGATATGATCCGTGTCGGCATCCTCGCTATCGGCTACCACCCACCGGAGTATCAGGGGCCGGCACTGGACGTGAAGCCGGTCATCCGCTTCAGCACCCAGGTCGTGGACGTGCGCAGGCTTCCGGCGGGTTCCGGAGTGTCGTACGGGCATAAATACAAGACGCCGCAGGATGCATGCATCGCCACCATACCCATAGGTTACGCGGACGGCATCCCCTACCAGTTCTTCCCCGGCGGGAATGTGTTGTTCCGCGGCAAGCGCCGTGAGGTCGCCGGTGTCGTGAATATGGACTATATGATGATTAACATCGAAGATGAACAGGAGGTGCAGGTCGGCGAGGAAGTCGTGCTCATCGGGGCCCAGGGGGACGAGGAGATTACGCTAAGCGAGTTCGCCACGTTTTGCGGCTCCATCAACTACGACATAATCTGCAAGCTAGGGCGGCGCGTCAAGCGCGAGTATCTCTCCTAGCGCTGAGACGGGCACCGCCCGGCCTTCTGCTGCATTCGATCATCTGATGTCTCGCAAGGCAATAGCCGTAATCATCGTCACAGCACTCCTGGCAGGCCTGGGAGCGTGGTACTACGCTGTCGTAGTCTATCCTCTGACGCTTGGCTTCGAGCAGAAGCTGGAGAAGGGATATCTGAGCGCCGCATACCGCGAGGCACGCGGAAAGGCGGCGGCAGATTTGCCGGACGAGGATAAAGCCCGGCTTGTGCGAGTCCTGACGCTTAAGGGCAACTTCGGACGCGCCGACCTGCTCGCGCATACTGCCGGCATAAAAGACGATCTTCTGGCACTCGCGCGCGGCTTCCAGGTGCAGGTTCTTACGGAAGCCGAAGAAACAGGAGCCATCGCCAACCACTTTTCCGAGGGCGAGCTCTCGGCATTGCAGGGGTATCCTGCGTACCAGAATTTGAAATTCTTTGTGGGCTACCAGCAGGCGTTGCTCGGAGACTGGAACGCGGCCAAGGACTACTTCTGGATGGCCTGGCGCGACGGGGTCTCGCCTGAACTTAAGCCTTATCTGCAATACTATTACGCGAGAGCGCTCATCCGCGAAGGCGACGAACGCGAAGCCGAGCAGGGACGCTATCTGCTGGGCAAGCTGGCAGCGAAAGCGCCCAGCGGCCTTTCCGCACGCGTAGCTCTAAACCAGCTTCAAGCCGCAATCGCGGGGGAACAAGAGGGATTCTTCCCGCATTACTTAAGCCGTATAGGCAAGGACAATACTTCCTGGGAATACGCAAAAGCGCTAGTAGATTTGGGGAGCTATTACCTGGCACGCGGCGAACCACTGAAGGCCGCCCGATACTTCCTGCGTGCCCTTGCTGAGCGTCCCGACCGCTACGGCACGAAGTTGTCTATTGCATCAGGCCTTGCAGACGCTCTTGAAGAACTGAATGGGAGCTTCAGCGAGCTGGCGGGCGATCTCGCTGACGACGACAAAGAGAATCTGCTTTACGTATGGGTGGAATTGCTCGAAGCGCTTAACGCGCTGCCACGCGCGGAAAAAACGCTTCAGCGCTTATCATCTGCTGAAAGCGCGGCGGAAATCCGTTTCCCAGCGATGGAAGCCCTCTCCCTCCTCTATTCCGAAACCAGGAACCTGGAGGATTTCGAAGCGTTGCTCCTTGCGGAGAATCTTTTGCCCGCGCCGGACGCCGTCCTCCAGGCCTCTTATCTGAATTTCGCGCGGATGCTCTGGAAGCAGGGCCAGACGTTTCCCGCGAGAGGGTACTTCGAAAAGGCGGCGACGCTCGACGGCCCGCGCCAAAGCGATGCGCTTTTTGAGCACTACCAGCTCCTGAAGGAGCGTTCCGCCGACCTTGACGAGACCAGGGCAATCGGGCTGCTTGAAGGCGTCATTGCCGATCCCGCGAGCAACCACCGGATTGAAGCATGTGAAGAGCTCATCGCACTCGCGGTGCTAACCGATCGTGACGATCTTGCGCTAGAAACCATATCCACAGTCGAAGACCTCGCGCCTGAGGTAGCGCGCTTTTGGCGAATCGCGCTTGCGGAAAAAGCGGGCGATAACGAAACAGCCGCCCGCGAACGCGAATCCATTTTTGCCAGGAGCTTCAGCTACTACGAGCTACGCGCGATGGGCACGCTGACACGCGATAGGATTGAAACGGGCGGTGAGATGTTCTGCCTGCAGGACGAGAGCGTGCCCGAGTATCTGGCCGGAGCATTCCTGCACGATGTCACACTCTCGGCCTGTGGTGCCGCGGGCTATAGCGAGCTTCCCCCGCTGCCTGCTGCCATTTGCCTGCGCAACTCGGAACTCACGAGGAACACCAAAGCATCGAGCTGGATGGCCACCGGGCTTTTAGAGGACGGCCCCGCATTCGATGAAGCGCTGGCAGGCTACGTGCTGCAGGTTGCGTATCCGGCGCCTTACTTTGAGCATGTCCAGGCGGCTTCGTCACGCTATAACGTTCCAGCAGAGCTTATCTGCGCAGTGATGAAGAAGGAGAGCAATTTCGATGCGGACGCTGTCTCGGCCGCCGGCGCAGTCGGATTGATGCAGCTTATGCCGGCCACCGCCGCTTCCTTTAGCCGCTTCCTGCCCGAAGAGCTGCGCGGGCGCGCCCTGACCAACCCGGAGCGCAATATACATCTTGGCGCGGCGTACCTTGCCAGCCTGCAGACGGCGTACGGGCGCGACCATCTTGTCCTTTCGGCTTACAACGGGGGGCCGGGCAACCTCAACCGGTGGCTACAGCTCGTGGGAACCGCCGATCCGGTCCTATTCGTCGAACTCATACCAAACAGCGAAAACGAGCAGTTCGTGAAGAAGGTTCTAAAATACGCCGCGGTCTACCGGCTGACTCTCGAATCCAGGTAATGCCAGAACCGGTAAAATGCGGTAGAATGTGACTGCCTTAGGAGGTGTCCCGCTTGGTCAATAATGTCGAGTTGTTTTCCGACGCCAAAGCCAGCACCGTGCTGGCGCCGCGCACGCGCGAAGAGCTGCTCAGGAGGGCAAAAGCGAAGTATGACGAGAATCATGATGACTTTGACGCAGTAATCGCATACGCCGACGCGCTGTTCAACAGCCATCAATTCGTTGACGCCGAGAAGGTCTTGATTGAAGCCTGCGCCCTGAAAGAGACTCCCGACCTGCTTTTCAATTTGGCCTTCGTCACCAGCATTAACGGCAGGGAAAGCGAAGCCAAGGAGCTGTACCGGCAGGTCATATCTCTAAGCAAGGGGACTCCTCTTTCAAAGAGCGCCGAATACGAGCTATGGAAGATGGGCGAGAAGATTGAAGCCCGGTGGCTAAAGAAGTAGCCGCAAAACGCGGCAGCAGCTCGTTTGGGCATAGCGCAGCTTCCGCTCCCTCTAGCGCACATGCGCCGTTGCTAATTTACTGTGCTAGACTTCTGGCGTGGAAATCCCTCGACCGTTCATCGTCGACTCGCATCAGGATATAGCCTGGCATGTGCACAAATACAAGCGCGACTTCTCGCTCGGCGAAGCCGCAGGGAAAGCGATGATAACGCTCCCGTCCCTGCTCGCTAGCGGAGTAATGTTATCCTGCGTCACGCTCTTCGCCGAGCATAACGCGCCCCGCTCAACGCGGAAGAAGCGGCTTATGCGCGAACTGGAGTTCTACCTGGAGTTGCCGGAGAAGTATCCGCAGCACGTGATGCAGGTAACGGGCGTCCAAAGCCTGCACGAGCTGCGCGAGAAGACGGCTTCCGGCGATGAGGTTTGGGGATTTTTGCTGGCGATGGAGGGGGTGGACCTTCTGGACGCACCGGATGAGCTTGAGATGTTCTACGAGAAGGGATTGCGGGTGCTGTCGCTAACGTGGAATGAACGAAACCAGTGGGCAGCCGGCGCCAAGCATCGCGGGGGGCTCACGCGCAAAGGCGCCGCGCTTCTTGAAAGTATGCGCGAATTGGGGATCATCCTGGACGTCTCGCATCTCAACGAACAGAGCTTTTTTGACGCACTCGGGCAGTGGAACGGTCCGGTTTGCGCAACGCACAGCAATCCCGCCGCGCTGTGTGACGATACGCGAAACCTCACCGACGGTCAACTTCAACTATTGCGCGAGCGCAGCGCGATTGTAGGCACACTGCTCTACAACGGTTTCCTGGACAGCTCGTGGCAGATCGGAGACCCGCAGACACCGCTCGCGTGCGTAGCCGAGCACATCGAGTACCTAACGGAGCATCTGGGCAGCGACAGCGTGGGCATAGGCTCGGATTTCGATGGCGGGCTAACGGCGAGGAACACCCCTGAAGGTCTGGACACCATCGCCGATCTGCCGAAGCTGGGCGCGGAATTGAAGCGCCGGGGCCACAGCGACAATGTAGTTGCCGGCGTTCTCGGCGAAAACTGGTTCCGGTTCTTCGAGCGGCATCTGCCGAAGCAGGCTAGCCCTCAACCTTGAGCAGGATTGAATCCCCCTGCCCCGAACCGGAGCAGATGGCAGCGATTCCGTAGCCTCCCCCGCGTCGGCGAAGCTCATAAGCAAGCGTCATCGTTATCCGCGTGCCGCTCATGCCAATCGGATGGCCCAGCGCGATTGCGCCGCCGTTAACGTTCACCTTTTCCGGATCCCAATTCAGTTCTTTTCCGCAGGCAAGCGCCACCGCGGCGAACGCCTCGTTGAATTCCAGCAAGTCGATCTGGTCAAGCGTCATCCCGGCCTTATCGAGCAGCTTTTTCGTGGACGCCGCGGGAGCAACGGGGAATTCCGAGGGTTTTAGCGCCGCGTACGCATAGTCCACGATTGTCGCGAGCGGCTTAACGCCCAGCTTGTCCGCCCTCTCGCGCGTGCAGACAATAACTGCGCCGCCCGCGTCGTTGACGCCGGGAGCGTTACCCGCCGTGATGGTGCCGTCCTTTGCGAAAGCCGGGCGCAACTTGGCCATGCTCTCTAGGGTGGTTCCGAAACGCGGAAACTCGTCCTGGGAAAACATGATCGGGTCTTTCTTGCGCTGCGGGACCGGGAACGGCGTGATTTCCTCAGCCAGACGGCCTTCGGTTATCGCAGCCTCAGCGAGATTCTGGCTCCGGCAGGCATACTCGTCCTGCTCCTCACGTGAAAGGCCGTACTTTTTAGCGGTCGAGTCGCCGTGGATACCCATGTGAACATCGTCGAACGCGCACCACAGGCCGTCGTGGATCATCAAATCAGCCACGTTCTCATGGCCCATGCGCTTGCCCCAACGCATGTTGAAAGACGCATAAGGAACCTGGCTCATGGATTCGATTCCGCCGGCGATGATGAGATCGGCTTCGCCGACCCTTATCAGCGTATCCGCCAGCGTAATTGACCGCATCCCGGACGCGCACACCTTGTTGATCGTCATTGATGGTATCTCGACCGGCAGGCCTGCTCTGATCGCGCACTGGCGCGAGGGAATCTGGCCAACTCCGGCCTGCACCACCATGCCCATTATCACATCGTCGATCTCGTTGGTGGGAAGCTTATTCCGCTCAACGAGTGTCTTGATGCAATGGGCACCAAGGTCGACTGCCGGGATATCCTTTAACGTTCCCCCGTACTTGCCTATCGCCGTTCGAGTGGCATCAAGTATCACAACCTCGGACATGGGATCGTACCTCCTAACTTAGTCGGCATATTCTAGCACACGCTACCGGCGCGCAGGGCCTAACGCTAACGACAGATACAGCGGTATGGTGCCCCAATCGCCGGACAGCATCCTCTGCGGAAGACGAAGTAGGAGGTAGAGCCTGTACCACGGCACGGGCCGTAGCAGGTCTAGGTTGCGCTTTAAGAACAGCGCCTGGTTGCGCAGCAAACTCCTTCTCTTTCCGCGCTCGCCCAGCACGCGATTGAGCGTCTGTGAATGCGCGTGTTTAGCCGTTGCATCCGCGCATATCACAGTGGCTAGCCCAATCCTGCGCGCTCGATAGCCCAGATCTACGTCCTCCCAGTACGCGCGTCCGAACGCGCGGTCGAATCCTGCCAGCACGTTGAAATGCTCCCGACGGCAAACGAAAAACGCCCCGCATAGCGGCGCAGTCTTTAGCTTGTCACCTAGCATGTCCACAACTTCCTGCCAGTCCTCAACAGTTGTGTCGGACACTGGCCTTAGCCAGGGAAGACCGCGAGATATCCACATTTCCTGAAGATTCTCGATCCGCCCCAGGGTTTCGGCGAACACTAGAGGCATTACCGCGAACACGTCACGCGATCCGTCCATCCTCTCCATAAGCGGCGCGAACGCATCCTCGTTTAGGGAAATGTCGGTGTTGACGAATGCAAGGTATTCCCCGGATGCGGTCGCTGCACCCCGGTTGCAGTTGCCGCCGTATCCCATATTTCGTTCGCCGGCAACAAGTCGCACGTGGGGAAACTGCTCGGTGACCATCGCACAGCTGCCGTCGGTCGAAGCGTCATCCGCGACGATGATCTCCCATTTGTACTGCGCCGGCGAAAGGTGGTGCTGCAGGCTCTCCAGCAAAGGCGGTAGCAGCTTTTCGCCGTTGTAGTTTGGAACAATAACCGACAGCCGCATAGAAAAAGCCCCGCAGCTCTGAAGGCCGCGGGGCTGATTCTAGCAGGTTTGGCCGAGTTGCTTAATCAGGCGGCAACGGGACCATATAGACTGTGTAGTCATTGGTAGTCTGGCCCGCAACGATATGAACGTCTTTGGTGACAGTAGCGTAGTACTGGTGCGAGAATTCCGCCTGGTAATCGCCAGCCAGGATGTCGTCGAAGTTGAACTTGCCGTATTCGTCGGTTGTGGCAGTCATCGACGTCGGGAGGATACGGACGGTAACCTCGGAAATGGGCAGGCGGGTAACGTCATCGTAGACGGCGCCAACGTAGTTGCCTACCGTGTGAGGCTCGCGCGGATACAGGTTGAAGCTTACAATCACGGTTTCATCGTTGATCAGCTCAAGACTCGTATGGTCTGTGCTGAAGTTCGTCTTGGTCGCAACCAGATGGTACAATCCCAGAGGCAGGTCCTCAAACCGGTACTCGCCGTTGATGTTGGTCTCCACGCTGTCGATAGGCCCGTTTGCGTCCATGATGGACACAAGCGCGCCCGCCATTGGAGTGCGTGGCGTGAGTCCCGCGTTGTATACAAATCCGCCGACGCTCCCGAAATCGTAAGGCGCCGGAGCTGACGGGAAAACGCGAAGCAATCCGGCTGCGCCGTCGCCACCGTACGTGTCGCAAACAAAGACTGTCCCATCCAGCCCGACCGTAACTTCACTCGGCGCGACCAGGTGATTCCCCGCCGTGCCCCTGATGCCGTCACCTATCTGCTTTACATAGTATCCTTCGGTGTTAAACACCTGAACCCGGCGGTTCCCCGGGTCGCATACATAAAGCTCGTCAGACCGCGGGTCGATACCCATACCCGACGGGCCGCCCTGGCTAAGGTCCGGATCCTCGAGTCCTCCGTCCGGATTGTACGGCGGGCTCCATGAGAAACTGCCAGGCAGTGCTCCCGCGGGCAGCCCGATGATCGGCGAATAACCGTAAGGATTGTCCAGCAAGCCTTTAATAGTGTAGTTGAACGGCACCTCGGTCATATCCACAGTTATGCTGCTGAAACCAACGAAGTCGGTCTCCATTATGTAATCGAGCACGTAAAGCCTCTGGGGCCCGACTCTGCTCTGCGGGTACTTGTCGGCAATCGCCAGGTGGCTGCACTGGCCAGTAGCATCACCATATCCTAACCAGAAGAATGGGGCGTCAATAGTCCTCATCGCGTCTTCGTCTTCGCCCAGCAGTATGGTCGAACCCAGTCTGGGGGCTATCAGATAGCCGTCCTGAGGGTCAAAAAATACCATCGCCTGAGGATAATCCGGTGTGACGGTTGTGCACGTGTTGTCGATATCCAGGATTACAACGATAGTGCCCTCGCGTGTTACGTCCATGCCGTGAGTGCGCATGAGGTCCAGATAGCATGGAGGAGGCTCCGGCGGGTGGATGGGCGTAGCTGGCCACACTGTGAAAGCGAAGAAATCCTGCACCCTTGGCAGCGGATAGAATTTGAGCCCGTTTGGCGTTGCTCGGTCCTCGACTGTCACCTGGTCGTCCAAGTTTGGAGCGTAGATGACCGCGATACCACCCCATTGGCCGGTGTCGAACTGGTTAACCGCGATAACCGGGTAGTCGGGGAATGGATACTCGGTGTCATCACCGTCCTCAGGGAACGGGTCAGGCGGGATTACGGCCACGTCCTGGATGGTGTCCCAGCCCGCGCCCGCGCCCGTAGCCACGTTGACCAGATTACCCAGGAGGTCGAAGCAGTAAAGCGTGGTCATGTCCGCGACATAGACGTAGCGCTTGCCGATTGCGACTCCGCGAAGGTCAGCGAACTGCGCGCCTCCGGGAAGCGTGAAGTTGCCCGTGCTGTAGAGTGTTCTTTCCTCCGGGTCGCCTCCGGTCGGTCCGCCGAATGGCGGGATGGGTGAGAAGCCTTCCGGACCTCCGCCATCCTGGCCGTCACCGCCCCCGCCGCCGCCACCGCACGCGGTGAGACCCAGCACGAGGGCTAGAAGGACCAACGTAGCCAGCTTAATCACCAGTCGTTTCATAATTCACCAATACCTTAATTTTCCAGAAATCCCTGGACCACAGGTTATCAAGGCGCACCGGGACCGCCGGTTGTGTCATCGCCGATCTGCACGCCGGAAACGCTGAAATTCTCTCTGCGCACACCGCCGGGACCTATATCAATAATCTTGGCGTCTGGCGTGAACAAATCAACCGGTGTGCCGTCCGGATCGGTAACAACCGCCAGCACCTGAATCCGTCCGGCGGGTACCACGAGTATGTAGTTGTCATCCGGGTTTGTTAACTCGTTTTCGTCAAAAAGCGGGTTTACGTAACCCGTAATATTGCCACCGAAGTAGTACTCTCCCGTTATCTCCCATTGCAGGTCGATCTGCATTGTCTGTAGATTGCCGTCGGAGTCCTGATATGTGAACTCGCGCTGGAAATTCGTGACCTGGCCGTGGATCAAGCCGCAGCTCAAGTCCGCAAGCGCTGGATCGCGAGGTACGCGGAGATCCTCCGCTTCCAGATTGGTGACGAACGGATACATCATCGATATCTGAGCGTCTTCCCGCACATCGCGCGTGATGAAATCGGATCCCATATGAGCCGACTGGAACCAGTATGCATAGTGATACTTCGAAGTTAGCGTGGTGCCGCGCAGTATCACGATGGCCTCGTCGTTGAGATCAAAGCCCTGAGTTGTCCAGTTTCCAGTGCTGATCATCATGGAAGGCAAGCCGCCAGTTGCCGCATGGTCGGCGTAGATATATTTGTGGTTCAGGTGCGCGCCCACGCTCGCCCATATGCTATCGGGCGGCTGGTTAACTATGAAACCGGCGGCGTAGACTTCCTCGTCATCACCACCACCACCACCTGCAATGCCGGCGACCAACGCATCGTAGACTGCATTCTCGTACTCGTCGCCATACGAGCCGATGTCGTTAATCGTCAAGTACAGGGCGCGGTTCTCCGGCGCGCCTATACCGGCATCACCCGACAGCCACTGGTAGATATAGCTGGCAAGCGTCAGATCGGAGAACTGCTGCACCGCGCCAATAACGTATTGCGACGCCTCAATTTCGGCAATCGCGAGGTCGCGCGGTTCGTCAGTCGGCCCGAAATAGAGCTCGATTTGCGCCGCTCCTCCGCCCACGGAATAAGCGTGCTGGATCGAGTCGCGCTTATGCGCGCCGAACTTGCCCTCAACGAACATCTGCTCGAACTGGTCTTCAAACGCACCGGCGACCCGCACGTCGTTTATCACGACTACGTCTCCCATCGTGCGTTCGCTGCCTTCAACGCTGTAATTGTAGCTGCCCACAGCGACTTTCGCGTGGTCGATGATCATGAAGCGCGAGTGCATCAGCCTTGGCGTGCCCTCGTTGTCGGTAACGATCTCTATGTTGCCGTTATTCCGCAGCGGGTTCAAAAGCTGCTGGTAAAACGGCCGGTACAGCGGGTCCTCGTAATAAGCCTTCTCCGTTACGACTCGGATATGAGCTGTGACAGACCTGTCCAACAGCGCGTCAACGAAGGCCTGACGATTAATCCGCATGACCGCGATATCCAGGCTGGTCTGCGCCTGTGAGATCAGGTCGAAAACCGGATCCCACTCCTTCGCGTCGTCGGTGAAGTCCTGGGTCCGGTAAGTATGGTCGACTCCATACACGGTGATTCCGGGTAGGACCTGGTATATCTTGGCCACATTAGTGCCTTGGGTGTCGGGCTGAGCGGGGCCCGTTGAAGTGTCGTCGCCACCACCTCCGCATCCGTACGCGAGAGCGGCGACTAGTACCATTATCGCCAAAGCAACCCGAGAGGCTCTGGATAGCGACATCTTTCCCTCCAGATTGAACACAACCTGAGTATTATCCTGCACTTGCGCTCGGGCTGTCAAGGAAACACGCGCGAACGCATCCGCAAATACCACGCCGTATTATACCCTTACGCCCATTATGCCAAACCCGGCAGGCTCTGCATAAGGCCAGCTTGCTCTCCAACCCCCCGCGCGAGGCTTACCGCATAGCCCTGGCCCGGCGGACGCAGCCACCCTCAGGCAAGGTTCCGGGCTTTCAGCTCCAGGTATTTATTGATAACATCGGCGTTTAGCTTATCCGCATAGGTGCGGATAACGTCGATGTTCGCCCTCCGCATCCTTTCACACAGCGATTTCTTGTCTTTCAGGTGTGAAACGGCAGCCGCATGCATAAAAAACCGCTCTTCACTGTCGACCGGGGCAACCGCGGCTTCGTAAAGCCTGGGCTCGTCCATGATTATAACCACCACCTGATGCCTTCGTGCCAGCGATGCGAGAGCGGCAAACGCCCGTCCACCCGTAATCCCGTCAGTAATCTCGGTAAATACGAAAACGACCGCCCGCTTCGGGTGCCGCTTGCTCAAGAATCCGTACATGCCCATAAAGTCGCTTTCAACGTGCTGGGGATAAAACGGGAACAGGTCAGCCAGCACGTCAGGCTTGCGTGTCGGCTGCCTGTAAAAGCGCACCTCCCGGTCAAACAGCAACAGCCCCAGGCGGTCATTCTCCAGGCGCAGGGCGTAGCTAAGCTGCGCCACGGCGTCCAGGTAACGGTCAAAGCGCGACTTGCCGCTGATGCCGGCGAACATTAGCCTGCCGCCGTCTAGCACTGTCACTATCTCCCGGTCCCGCTCGGCGCGGTATTGCGATACGATAGGCCGGCTCGTGCGCGCCGTGGCTTTCCAGTTCACCTTGGCGTAGTCGTCTCCCGGCTGGTAGTCCCGCAGGCTGTCAAACTCGGTTCCCTCGCCAAGCATTCTTATCGCGTGCTGTCCCCGTGTGTACACACGCTGGCGGTGCAAAAACGGATTTAGCGCCAGGTAATCCGAAATGTGCGGATAAATCTTGATCTCGTCTTTCAGGTCGTAACGCCGTGCGGTAAACCATAATCCAAGCAGGCTCGTGTAGCGCAGTAATACAGGTCCGGGAGAGATCCTCCCCCGGACGGGCGGCGTGAACCGGACGGTGAACCGTTTCGTCTCGCCCTTATTAAGCGCGAAATCGCCCGGCGGCAGCTCTTTGCGCAAATAGCTGAACGAATGCTCGTCGAATACGCCCGTTATACGTCGGCCGATCGTGTTGCGAACGGAAACGACGTAGCTCCCGGGATAGTCAACAGCCCAGATGTCGGGGGCTTCGCGCGTAACTTGCGGCAATCTCTCGCGGCGCGTGACGGCGTAGTCCAGCGCAAGCAGCAGCGACAGTAGAACAATTCCGGCGTAGAAGAATTGGACGCCGAGCGGCTCCCAGTTCCCGAGAACCAAGAATACCAGGCAGATGAGCATCAGCAGTCCGAAGTTCGTCGAGGGTATGCTCATTGCTCAAACCCGCCGGGCTTCCCGTGTTTTTTTATCTGGCCGCGAAAGGACCCGCATCGCGTGTCGTGAAGCGGTTGGGTGGCTAAGCAGCATCTATCCTTCCCGCGATAATCCGAAGCGCGTGGCGGTCTAGCCGAATATGTTGCGGTAGATGAGTGAGAAAAGGAACGTGATAATCAGAAACGAATAGCCCAGGCGGGAAAGCAGCTGCCGTTTCTTCTCCTCGATGCCGACGGTTCCGCGGTATGCGTCGCCCGCGCTTCCGGTGATGGCCGCGCCTAGTCCCTCGCTCTTGGTGTTGAGCGAAAGCGTTAAGACAATCATTCCGACGCTGATGCCGGCGATAACCAGCAAAAGCACTACTGCGATTACGTAACTCACATCAACCTCCGCGAACGGGTATTCTAGCAGAAGCGCGACGCAAGCTCAAATGCTGCGGGGCATAAAAGGAGATTCGGTAGTCCAGCCCTTTAGGGCTGGTCTTAGTTTCCAGGGAAGAGCCAGGGCTAAAGCCCTGGACTACCGGGATGGCGACGACGGGCAACCCTACAATTCAATCCCCTCCAGCGCCTTCAGCGCGTACTCCGTCAGCTCCTCCAGGCTCAGCTTTTCCGCGCGGAGTTTAATCGCCGCTTGCTCCTTGGGCGACAGCGCTTTTTCCAGCCTCTCTTCGCCCTGTTTGATGTAGTCCCGTTCCATCGGATCCAGCACCCAGCCTATCCGCTCGGACTGGTGGCGGCCTGCATAGAGCAGAGTCGCGCCCTCGGCATATCGTTGCAGCAGCAGCATTAAGTATCCGCAAGGGATAAGCAGAGCGACAGCTGTAGGGGGAGCATCCAGGTCGCTTACGATGCCCAGTGCTTCCTGCAGGAAGCTGCGGGCGTCTTGATGCTTCTCCAGCGTAATGCTCATCCCCGCGAGATTGCTCAGAGTGGAAACGACGCCCCTGAGGTCGCCAATCTCCCGCTTTATCTCTAGGCTTTCCTGAAACAGACTCCGCGCCTCCTCGTAACGTCCATGGTCCTGGGCGACGCTCCCCAGGTTATTCAGCGAAATGGCAATACACTTGCGGTCGCCAATCTCCCGGTGTATCCGCAGGCTCTCGCGGTAAAGCTCCTCAGCCTCCTCACTGCGCCCCTGCCGTGCCGCAACGATCCCCAGGGCCATCAATGTCACCCCGATCCCGCCACGGTCACCGATCTCGCGCATTATTTCCAGGCTTTCCTGATTGACCCTTGCGGTCTCATCAAACCGACCTTGCGCATAGGCGACTCCACCCAGGTTATAAAGGCTGTTGGCAACGCCCAGGCGGTCGCCCATTTCACGCTTCATCTCCAGGCTCTGCCGGTGAAGCTCCTCGGCTTCGTCGTATCGCCCCAGGTGTGACGCAACGAGCGCAAGGTTGTTAAGGGAGGTGGCAATCCCGTACTCGTATCCGATCTCGCGCCGGATCCGCAGACTTTCTTCGTAAAGCTCCTTGGCCTCGTCATGTTGGCCGCGCTCCTGCGCGATATTTCCCAGGTAGTTCACGGCTTCGGCCGTCCCCCAGCGGTTTTGCTCTTCTTCCGCAAGTTTTCTCGCGACAAGAACGGCTTTCTCAGATTCCTCGTATCGGTCAACGCGTAGCAGCAACTTCCCCGAACCGAGCAGCGCGTACATCTGAAAGCTCCGATTGCCGGTCAGATCGGCCACCTGGCACAGCAGCCCGTACAGCGAGATGCCTTCCTGCCATCTGCTGGCCATATCCAGGTACGAAACCGCGTGCTTGGCAAACGGCAGCAGCAACTCCGCATCCTCTCGGTTCAGCGCAACGGCCGCGGCTTCGTATATATTCTCCAGTTCGGTGTCAAGAATCTTCCGCGCGGCAAGCTGCCCGTTTCCCCTGAGCCGTTCCCCCTCGCGATCCAGAAGACCGGCGAAGTACCGGCAATGAGCCATTACTGCATCCTGCCATCCCGGAGATTCCAGAAGCTTGCCGATTGCGTATTCGTGGGATGCCGCGTCCCGCAAGTAAAACCGGGTTTCGCCGTTCATCTCGCGGGTGAATAGCCAGCCCTTTTCGCAAAGCTCGGCGAGCGTCTTGCGCAGTTCCGGCTTTCTCACAACAGCCTTAGCCGCTTTTACGAAGAATCCTCCTTTGAATGTGGAAATCGCGCGAAGGACCTCTTGCTGGTCGTCGTTCAGCAGCCTGAATGACCAGTCCAGCGATGCGCGAACGCTGCGGTGTCTTTCGTCGACGTCTTCCATCCTCGCTGTAAGCTCGAGCTGCTCCTGGACTTCCTTTCTGAGTTCCTCCAGCGTAAACGTGTCCGCCCATGCCGCGGCAAGCTCTATCGCCAGAGGCACGCCGTCCAGCTTCCCGCAGATTTCGGCGACTAGGCCGAGATTCTCTGCGCTCAGCGAGAGGTCATGCTTGACCAGTGTGGCCCGGTCAATGAAGAGCTGCACCGCCTCGGGGAGTTCTTCCCCCCGGATTACCGGACTCGCGAATTCATTCGCGAGATTAGGTGGTGTGGGGACTGAAGTCCCCACTCCCGTAGGATGGCTGGTCCCCACTCCTTTACTAGCAGCAGGCGAGACGCCTGCGCCACCGGCTTCAGGCCGCCCTACAGTGACAGGCAGCGGCTCCAGGCGGTAGATTTTTTCGCCTTTCAGACGTAGCGGCTCGCGAGAGGTCGCCAGGATGCTCACCTGCGGCGCCTGCCCGTGTATCTCTCTTAGCAGCTGTTTCCCCGGCAGCAAATGCTCGAAGTTGTCGAAGCAGACCAGCATCCGCTTTTCGCGGAGGTAATCGAGGAGCTGCAGCTTCGGCTCGCCGCGGCCGTGGAACCGGAAACCGAACGCGCTGGCTGTGGTCGTTACGAGCCGCTCCGCGTCCCCCAGCGGCGCCAGTGACACTTCGTACACGCCGTCCTCGTATTCATCCAGCAGTTCCGCGCACAGTTGCGTGGCAAGCCGGCTTTTGCCGTACCCGCCGGGCGCGGCGATTGTGAGCAAACGGTGCCCGGCGCCAAGCAGAATACGCTTGAGTTCCAACAGCTCATGCGTCCGCCCGATGAACGCATTGGGCTGCTCCGATAGGTTGTTCGGGCGGTGCTCCAGGGTGGGCAAAGCGGGAAATCCGTGCAGTGCGAAGTCCGGATGAACCAGCTGGTACAGATGCTCCGGCTCCGCCAGGTCGCGCAAGCGGTGTGAACCCAGGTATGGCACCTCTACCCCTTCCGGCATCTCCCGCAGGTGCAGCCGAATAGCCTTTGACATCAGCACCTGCCCCGGATGGCATACCTCCAGAATGCGCGCACAGCGGCTCAATACTCGCCTGCAGCACTCCTCAGTCTCCGGTGTCCCGTGGATGTCACCGGCGTGCAGTGACACCCGCAGTCTCATCGTAGTGCCATCCGGCAGCGTGGGGAATTCCGCCATCTCGCATTTAACCGCAACGGCGAACTCCATCGCTCCTGCGGCATCTGGAAACGCCGCATGGTAGCCGTCGGCCACATTCCTCAGGAATCCGCACTGCTGCTTCTGCGCCTGGGCTTCAATCAGCTCGTCATGGCGCTGCAGCAACCGCGCGAAATCCTCCGGATACGTCTCGCGCAGGTAGCTTGACCGGTCTACCCCGGTACAGACTACGAACGCTGTTTGCTCCCCGCTTATGCTCGCACCTCCCTTCGTATATTCTAGCACTAGTAGGGTTTATCCGCTCCTTTGCTAGAATCAATCCCATGTTCAACGCGCTTTCGGACCGGCTGCAGAAAATCCTCGGGGGATTTCGCAGCCGCGCGCGCCTGAACGCCGCCGAGATTGAGAGCGGCCTGCGCGAGATCCGCATCGCGCTGCTCGAAGCTGACGTGAACCTCAAAGTCGCGCGCGGTTTCGTTACGCGGCTAAAAGATAGGCTTATTGGGGAATCCGTCGGCCGCGCCCTGACGCCCGCCCAGACGATTATCAAGCTCGTCCATGAAGAAATGATCGGCGTCCTGGGAGGCGAAGAAGCTGCTCAACTTGCCGCGACGTCATACGCCGGGCGCTTCTCGCCGATGATGCTCATCGGGCTACAGGGCTCAGGCAAGACGACCACCGCCGGAAAGCTGGCGCTGCGCTTTAAAAACGAAGGGCAGCGGCCGCTGCTCGTGGCGCTCGACCTGAAGCGTCCCGCGGCGGTCGAGCAGGTGTCCATCATCGCGGAGCAAGTCGGCGTGCCCGCATATTCAGGAACCTCAACCGCGCCGGTGGAACTCGCCCGTGAAGCGCTCACGTACGCCCGCAAGGAAAGCTTGTCTCCCATAGTGTTCGACACCGCGGGACGCCTGCAAATTGACACCGAGCTGATGGACGAGCTTACAGCCGTCCGGCAGGTCGTGGAGCCGGTGGAAGTGTTCTTGGTCGCCGACGCAATGACCGGCCAGGAAGCGGTTAACATCGCGCAGGCCTTCAACGAGAAGGTCGCGCTCACCGGCGTCATCCTGTCCAAATTCGACAGCGATACGCGCGGCGGCGCGGCGCTCTCTATCCGTGAAACCGTCGGCAGGCCCATCCGCTTCGTCGGCACCGGCGAAAAATCCGATGAGATTGAGCCGTTCTATCCCGAAAGGTGGGCCGGCCGAATACTCGGTATGGGCGATGTCGTGACGCTTATCGAGAAGGTCGAGGATAGCATCGAAGAGCAGGATGCTGAAGCCATCGCCCAGCGGCTCTCCAAAGAGCGCTTCACGCTTGAGGACTTCATGAACGTGATGGAGCAGACGCAGAAGATGGGGCCGCTGTCGCAGATGCTCAAGCTGCTGCCGGGCTTTAAGCTTAATGAGGAACAGATAGCGCTGGGCGAAAAAGAACTCGTGCGCGTCAAGGCTATTGTCCGCTCGATGACGCTAGAGGAGCGCCGCGATCCGGGACTGCTCAACGCCGGTCGGCGCAGGCGCATCGCGCTTGGAAGTGGCAACACGGTTCAGGACATCAACCGCTTTATGCGCCAGTTCAAGGAAATGCAGAAGATGATGAAGCACTTGAAAAAAGGCAAGCTGCCGTTTGCGAAGATGTTCGGAATGGGTTAGGCTGAGAACATGCCCCGGTTGGCGGCGAACCACTCGTGCGTCCAGCGCAGGCCTTCGTCCCACTTGACCTGCGGCTTCCAGTCGAGCACCTTGCGTGCCCTGCCGCAGTCGAGCGTGACCAGCCTCTGGTCCGCGGGGCGCGCAGGCCCCGGAACCGGTGCTAGCCGGTAGCTCGCAATGCTAGCGAGAAGCGAGAAAATCTCATTGACCGAGCGCGGCACGCCAGTCCCGATGTTGTAGCATCGTCCCGTCATATCCTTAGCCGCGGGCAGCTTGGCGTCCAGCAGGCGCGCTAAAGCGTCAACCACGTCCGTTACGTATATGTAATCTTTGGCTTGAGCCCCGCTGCCGTGAACCTCCACCGGCTCCCCGCCCAGCATTCGCTGGAGAAATATCGCGATGACGCCCGCCTCGCCCAATGGATTCTGGCGCGGCCCGAAAACGTTGCCCAGCCGAACCGTCACAGTCGGCAGCCCGCGAAACTGAGCGAAATACTGGCAGTAGTGCTCCACGGCGAGCTTGGCGACTCCGTAAGGTGACAGAGGCGCAGTTGCCGCAGCCTCTCTGTATGGCAGAGTCGCTTGCGGCGAATAGACCGCTCCGCTGGACACGTTGACAAACCGCTTCACACCCGCGCGCTGCGCTGCGGATAAGACGTTAAGGCTGCCGCAGATATTCATCTCCGCGTCGCCGCGCGGGTCGCGGGCGCTCTCCGAAACGCTTATCTGCGCCGCCAGGTGGTAGAGCGCGTCAGGCGCAATCCTCTGCGTGATATCCACGAACTTCAGTGTGCCGATGTCGGCTCCGATGAATTCCGCGCCGCCCGGCACGAACTCCCGCCTGCCGGTGGATAGGTCGTCCACGACCGTGACTGTATGCTTATTCGCCAGCAGCGCGTCGACGAGATGGCTGCCGATGAAGCCCGCGCCGCCTGTCACCAGCACTTTCACGCGGCTTCCTGGCTCCCGTAGTAATGAGTAATGCCCATGGTAGGCTGCATCCGGTTCCTCTTAAGCTAACAGCTCCTTTACGCGCTCAACCAGCTCGTTGCGGCGTACTTCGTTTTGCTTGCCCTCTTGGCCGTAACCGGTGCGCAGGTCTTTTAACTGCACGCACGGCGGGTCTTTCGCCAGCTCGTCTTCTCCGGCAACCACGGCCAGCGGTATGCCCACCTTGTCGGCGTACTTGAACTGCTTGGAAAGAGCCCGGCCGTTTCGGTTGCCTCCGGCAAGCCACAATTCGGTGGGCACACCCGATTCGCGGAGTGTCCGGGCGATGGCGGCGCATTCCTCGCGCAGCGCGTCGTCAAACACCGCAACGAACACTTGCGCGCTCGACTGTCCAGCGTCAGGTTCAAGGGCTCCAATTGCCGCAAGCGCGTCCGCCAGCCGGTCGAGCCCGATCGACATCCCGACTCCCGTGAGCGGATTCGCCGAATACCTTCCGAGCAGGTCATCGTAGCGCCCGCCGCCGCCGACGCTTCCCAGCGTTTCCGCGCCTTTGAGGTCCACTTCGCAGACGAAGCCCGTGTAGTAGTCAAGGCCGCGCGTCAGCGAAGGATCGGCGGCGAGATTATCCCCGCCGACTCCTTCCTGCCCAACCCGCCTGACGAAGTCGTTAAGGTATTCGCTCAGTCCTGACGCGTCTTTAGTCGCCGCCAGCAATCCGTCCGCGGCTTCTTCGGGAATAGCTACTTCCTGCATCCGCTCGTATTCCAGCGCGGACTCGAAATCCTGCAGCAGCAGCTTGCCCGTAAGCTCGTCGCGCACCTTCTTTTCGCCCTGCTTTTGCAGCTTGTCCAGCACGCGGAAAACGTCCTTCCCCTTTTCCGGCGCCACTCCCAGGCGCTCCAGCACCTCGCCAAGGTAGCGCCGGTCGTTAACGCGGAAGACGTAGTTGTCAGCGCCGAGCTTCTTCATGCCCCGGGCAACAGCCGCGACCATCTCGACTTCCGGCTCAAAGGGCGCGACGCCGATGATATCCAGGTCGATCTGCGTAAACTCGCGGTAGCGCCCTCGCTTGGGCTTGTCGTAACGCCACACTGGCCCGATCTGGTAACGCTTGAACGGCAGGCTTATGCGGTTCAAGTTCGCCGCCACCGTGCGGGCAAGCGACACTGTGAAATCGTAGCGCAGCCCGACTTTTACGTTTTCCAGGTCGCTGAACCGGTAGATTTGCTTGTTGGCGTCCACTCCCATATCTGAGAGCAGCACTTCTTCGGTCTCCAGCGCCGGAGTCTCCAATGGCGCGAAGCCGTATAGCTCGAACGCTCCGCGGAATGTGTCCACGATGCGCTGGCGGGCTTGCGCGCTGGGGGGCAGGAAATCTTGAAATCCCCTTAGATTGCGCGGTTTTATCCTCTCCTGGGCCATTTCAAGCCGCCAATTCGCAAGTAGGGAGGGAGGGGGTCGAACCCTCGGCCTCTGGTTCCACAGACCAGCGCTCTATCCAGCTGAGCTACCTCCCCGTCTGCGAAACGGAATTATACCATCATACCCGCAGCGTCACAGACAGAAAAACAGACACCCATAGCTTCGACTCGCGACGGGCAGCGGAAGCATCGGGTATGATATGCATCCATGCTGGAGGAGAAGGAAAACCGGCCCAGACCGCTCGTGATGAAGGCGAAGCGTCCCACAGGAGACGCCGCTAAAGGCGCGCAGCTTAGCATCCTTGAAGGCGCGCTTAACGATCAGCAGCTCGCCGCAGTAACCACGGACGAGCCGTGCGCTTTGGTGCTTGCGGGCGCGGGCTCCGGCAAGACGCGCGTTATAACATACCGCGTTGCATATCTTCTCTCACAAGGAGTGAAGCCCGGCAACATCCTGCTGGCGACGTTCACTAACAAAGCCGCGCGGATGATGCTGCGCCGCGTAGAAGATCTTACGAACGTGCCCCAAAAGCGCATCATTGGCGGTACCTTCCATCACATCGGACACATCTTCCTGCGCAAGTACGCCGACCTGCTCGGCTACAGCCGCGACTTCACCATCATTGACGAACAGGACGCGCGCCAGTTGATGAAGGTCGTGCGCAAGGAAGCGCCGGTGGACTTCACGCAAAAACTCTTCCCCTCGGCGCGTCTTTTACTCAAGATACACAGCCTCTCTATCAATACCGGCCAGAGCCTGGACGAGCTGATGGTCTACCGCTTCCCCCAGTTCGCCCGCTTCATTGACGAGATAGGTCGCGTCATCACCGCCTACATCGAGCGGAAGCTGAAGCGAAACCTGATGGACTTCGACGACCTGCTGACCTGCTTCCTGCGCGTGCTTAAGGAGCACGAAGACGCCGCGCAGGCAATCTCGGGGCGCTTCCAGCACGTTCTGGTAGACGAATACCAGGACACGAACCTGGTGCAGGCGCAGACGATAAAGGCGCTGTCAGCCGAACACGGGCGCGTATTTGTCGTGGGCGACGACGCGCAGAGCATTTACGCTTTCCGTGGCGCCAGCTTCAAAAATATCCGCAACTTCGCCGCCGACTACCCGGACGCGAAGATATTCAAGCTGGAGATCAACTACCGCAGCACGCCGCAAATCCTCGGGCTGGCAAACGAGATAATGCGCGAAGTCCCCGAGGAGTTTCGCAAGCTGCTCCGGGCAGTGCGCCCGCCCGCCGAACAGCCGAGCGTCCTGGTCTGCCGCGACGCCGAGGAGCAGGCGCAATTCGTTGCGGAGCAGGTCCTGTCGCTGCGCGAAGAAGGCATACCGCTGCCGGAGATAGGCGTGCTCTACCGCAACCACCGCAACTCCCTGGAGCTGGAGCTGGCCCTGAGCCGGGCGGGAGTGCCTTACGAGATTCGCGGCGGCTTAAGGTTCATCGAGCAGGCGCACGTCAAAGACGTTGTGGCTTTCCTTTCCGTGCTGGCAAACCCGCGCGACGAAGTGGCGTTCTCCCGTGTCCTTGAGATGTGCGAGCAGGTTGGGTCGAAGACGATTGCGCGCATCTTCGAGAAGGTTATGCCCGCTGCCGAGCCGCTCAAGGAATTTATCAGCGACGGCGCGCCCGCACTTGCGCGAGGAGCCGGCCGCAAGTCTCTTGAAGCGCTCGCCGGGCTCTTCCGTAAGCTTGCGGCAATGCACGAAACAGGCGCAAGTCCTGCGGACCTTATCCGGCAGGTCGCCGAAGGCTTCTACGATGCGCATTTGCTGCGCACCTACGAAAACTACGCCGAGCGCCGCGAGGACTTAGGGCAACTGGCGGTTTACTCCCAGAAGTACCGCTCACTGAGGTCTTTTCTGGCCGAAGTCGCGCTGAACCAGGGCTTCACCGTCGCGGAAGCGTTCGCGGAAGACGCCGCGGAGGAAGGGCGGGTCAGCCTGAGCACAATTCACCAGGCCAAGGGGCTGGAATGGAACGCAGTTTTCGTGGCCCATCTGGTGGACGGGAATCTGCCGCACCGGATGTGCCTGAACGACCCGTCCCAGTTGGAAGAGGAGCGCAGGCTGTTTTACGTCGCGGTAACGCGTGCGCAGCGCTACCTTTACTTAAGCTACCCGCAAAACACCGATACCGGCGACTACCTGGCTTTCAACCGGCCTTCGCGCTTCCTGCAGGAACTTCCACGCACAGCTTACGAGCGATTCGTCGTGGAGTTTGCGGAGGGCGATGGCGGGAGCGACGAATGACGATGCTGACAGCGTGGCTGGCTATGCTATTATCGCACAGATGCTTCGGTAACGGAGAATGAAAATGTCGCAGTACTACGAACCGCCAACGCTTGAGAATATGGGACTCAGTCTGGGCAAGCGCACGCGCCTTTACCGGCTGCTCTACGAGCATGGGCCCGGAAACGGCAAGATGCTCGTGCTGCCAATTGACCAGGGGCTGGAGCACGGCCCCGCGGACTTCTTCACCAATCCGGACAGCAAGTTCCCCGCTTTCCAGTACCGGCTCGCTAAAGACGGTGGCTACTCGGCGATAGCGCTGCACATCGGCCTGGCAGCGAAATACCATCAGAAATACGCAGGTGAAATCCCGCTTATCCTCAAGATTAACGGAAAAACCAACATACCCCCGGACAACGAGCCGTTCAGCTCTCTTACCGCTATAGTTGAGGACGCAGTGAGACTGGGAGCGGATGCCGTGGGCTACACGCTATATGTTGGCTCGCCAATGCAGGATGAGGACATAACCCAGTTCGCGGAAGTGCGCGCCGAATGCGATCTCCTGGGAATGCCGCTCATCGTCTGGGCGTATCCCCGGGGGGAAGCCGTGGATAGCAGAGGCGGTGGCGGCAGCTTCTACGCCATAGACTACGCGGCCCGCGTCGCTCAGGAGCTTGGCGCGGACGTGGTGAAGGTTAATTTCCCCGTGATAGATCCGGAAAAGGACAAGAGCGCTCCCGAGCCCTACAACACGCTCGAAATCAGTGCAGAAGAAGCGCTTACGCGCGTCGTCCAATCCGCCGGCCGTACGATGGTTATATTGTCAGGCGGAAGCAGAACGGATGATGACGGGCTGCTTCAAAAGGCTGAAACCGCAATGGCCGCCGGCGCAACCGGGCTTATTTTTGGCCGGAATATGTGGCAGCGCTCGATGGATGACGCGCTTAAAATGACCGAGAGCATAAAAAAGATTGTGATTGGCCGCTAATCCCGGTTTGCCGCATCCGACAGCTCTGGATTGGCTGTCACGCTCCCATTAAAACGGCGCATCGTGGCAAACCGCGCTCTCGCGCAGTCTATCCGTTTACGCAAAACCCCGTCCCCTGCCGGGGACGAGGTTTTTGTTTTCCTTATGGAAGGTCTGGAAAGAGCTGGAGCTTAGCCCACTTCCTCAGTGGGGTTCATGCTCTTCTTGTCCACGCCGGAGTCGAGGACGATGATGACACCGTCGGGCTGGGAGTCAGGACCGCCGCGCGACTGATAGCGCGTGTTCGGCTGCGCCGGGTCGGTCTGGCAGGGCAGGAACCCATAGCCGCCGAAGTAGTTCGCCAGAGCGCACGTTGCAACACGCTGCCGGGGGAAATACTCGCCCATGCGGTCGTAAACGTCCTGACCCAGGTTCTTCAGCGTGCCGTAACCCGCAAGCGTATATCCCGCGACTTCGTGAGCGCCGTTGAACAGAATCCAGCACTGGGTGTTCAGGCGGGTGAAGTACGAGAAGTTGCCCACGAGCATGCGGCTGCCGATTGCCCGGAACTCATCCTCGTTGGGATCCTTGTCCCAGCGTCCCTCCCAGAGTCCGTTGGCGGTCTCCAGGTCAGGATACGGAGGAATTACGAACAGGTCGCCGCCCATCCCGATCTGGCCGAAAATCCATACGGGTGGGGGGCCCCAGACCTCGACCATCTTGGTGTTATCGTCGCCGCCGATCGTGCGCGGGAGCGTCGTTCCGCTGTAGTTGCTGTTCCAGTGCATATCGTGGATGATCCGCCTTGGCTGCAGATTACCACGCTTGATGAACGGGTTGCTCGGGTACGACGGCAGATAGCCCTCCATAATCAGGTAGTCGCCGTTGCCCTCCGGGGCGAACGGCGGCTGTGTCGCACCACCATACTTCCACGCCGGCACGTCAATCATATCAAGCCCGGCGTAGTAGTAGTAGTCTTCGTTGATGACAAAACTGTCAGTCCAGTCGCCTCCGAGAATATACACCGGATAGTTGCCATACGAATTATCCGTGGCGTAACGCTCGACCGCAAGCTGGACGGCATGAAGATTCTGCTTTACCTCAGCCTCTTTGGCCTTCTCCCGAACCTTGATGAAGTTTGGCAGGGCGATAGCCACGAGGATGCCGATGATGACAATGACCACCAGCAACTCAATGAGTGTAAAGCCTGACCTCCGAGAACTCATTGGTTTCACCTCCTAAAAAACACTAAAGAACGCCCTGAGCTTTTGCGTCTTGGGAGCTGCTCAGGTGGATGATGTAATAGTCAGGGATACCATCGGGTACCGTGCGTGGCTCGTAGTTATTAGCCGCATTGTAGGGATTTGGCTCCGCAACATTGTTCAGGTAGCCTGTACGTTTACCGTAATCCTTGTACCAGTTGACTGGCGGAATCGGATAGTCGATATCCATACCGTCGGTTGACGGGTCGCCGTATCCCAGCAGGTCGTAGCCCGCGACATCGTGGCTCCATACATCTCCCGGCTGGGCGCTTGCGCCTAGGCCTTGGGTAACGTGGTTAGTCCCGATGCTGACCTGATTGGCCTGGGCGGTGAAGTGATCCGCGTTGTTGGCGCCGTCCGAGAACCGGGGGTGATAGTAGAACTGCCCCGGGAACTCGAACTTGAGCGAATCATCGGCCTCGCCGTCGGTGTCATACGCCATCAGGCTGGGCCCTTCGCCGGACCAGCCAAGGTTGAACATGTTGCGCCCCATCGTGCCGCCGCAGGCTTTCCATGGAATCCAGCTGCCCCACTGAACCGAGTCCTTGCCGTAAATAAAGACGGCCTTGTCGGAAAGGAACGGATTCTGCGGGTACTGCGGCATGTAACCTTCATAGCTAAGAGTGTCGCCAAACTCAAAGCCGGGGTCCCCGATGTTGCCCATACCCAGGCCCACGTTGCCGTAAGTATGAGGCTCAATCGGGCCGTCTGACGTAAGGGCGATATTGAACATGTCAAACGGATGCCTGCCTCCAATTCCTACTTCAATCCAGTCTGTGATGTACTTGATAGTGCCGACGTTGTAATACACGTCGCCGCCGTACAGGAAGAACGGGTACTGGCCACCGGTGTCTGTGGCGTAGCGCTCGATGGCAAGCTGGATGGCGTGGAGATTCTGTTTGATCTCCGCCTCGCGCGCCTTGATCTTAATTTTGATAAAGTTAGGCAGCGCGATTGCCACAAGGATGCCGATGATAACGATGACCACCAGCAATTCGATAAGGGTGAAACCCTTTTTCGTTCTCAACACTTTTCCAAACCTCCTTCCGGATTATTAACTCATTTGAATATTGGGATGAAATGAGTCCTTACGCCGAGTCGCCCTCAACTCGGAGCGCGCCGACGGGGGATTATGCGAAATGAGTCCATTTACAGCCGACAAGTTCATCCGGCCTCTGGGGTATTTACACTCCAGTAGACACTCCCCCTGGAAACACGGACGCACCTTCGCTGCCCGCCGGGCGGCTATCAAGGTTCACCATCCGCTAGCCTGAGAATTATAACACATCATCGGCGACTCTGCAGCGGATGCCCGGAAAATCCCGATAGCGTATAATCTGTGTGCTTATGGCACGCAAAAGCCGCCGTCGCAAACGCAAAAGCGCCCGCCTGCTCGGGCTCCCGCGCGAGGTGTGGCAGGACTTGCTCGCGCTGCTCGTCCTGCTCGTTTTCCTGCTGGTAAGCGTCTCGCTTTTCTTCCCTGACCTTGCGGGGGCCGCGGCGCAATACATCAACGGCCCGCTGTTTGGCGGCATCGGCGTCACGGCGTATCTCGTTCCCGTGCTCATCCTGCTGCTGGGTTTAGCCGCTTTCCCCCTGCAGGCGCGCCCCGAATTCCTTCGCGCATTCTGGAAGCTTCTCGCTTTGCCGGCGGTATTCTGCCTGCTTCTCGGCGCCCTTAGCCCCACCGAAGTCACCGGGCGCTTCGCTAACGGCTGGGGCGGTATCGCTGGTGCCTATATTAATGGTTACGCGCAGCCTGCGCTCGGCCTGCTTTATCCTATCCTTCTCGTATTCCTGCTCATAGCGCTGCTTATCGTCTTTGCCGGCCGCGCGTTCCTCAGCCCGGCGCTAAGATTCATCGAGAGCCTGGCAAAAGACCTGCGCGAAAGCGCGCTTCGCCGGGCCGAAGAAACAGAGTTGCGCCGCCGCCGCGAGCTTATGGACGCCGAAGCTGCCGCCGAGCTCGCTGAGATCGAAGGCCACGACGAGGTCGTAGAGCCGCGTCCTGCGGCAGTGATCGAAGACGAGTTGCCGAACGAAGAAGAGCCGCTTGCCCCGCCCGTGGAGACGGAAGCCGGCCAGCAGGCGCTTAGCTTCCGCGCGGTTGAAGAGGAATACGAATACCCTCCAATAGGGCTGCTTACCGACGTCGCGTTTTCCGAAGTCTCCGAGGACGTGCTAAAGCGCAACGCACGCATAATCGCCGACACGCTCAAGGCTTTCAACATAGAAAGCGAAGTCACCGGCTGGGAAGTCGGCCCGCGCGTCACGCGCTTCGAGCTGCGAATCGCGCCCGGCATTAATGTAAGCCGCCTGCACTCGCTGGCAGACAACTTAGCGCTCGAACTCGCGGTTCCCGCCGTGCGCCTGGAAACGCCCATTCCAGGACGCAGCGCGGTGGGCCTCGAAGTGCCCAACCGCAAGTTCAACAAGATAGCCCTGTGTTCGCTGCTCGAATCACCTGAACTGGCGTCCCAAACCCATCCGCTGGCTGTGCCCATCGGGCGCGACCTTGCGGGCAAGCCGGTCATCGGCAATTTGCACCACATGCACCACCTGCTCGTCGCTGGCAGCACCGGCAGCGGCAAGAGCGTGTGCCTGAACTCAATGCTGATTTCGCTGATGTACCGCAACTCGCCCGCGACCGTGCGGCTGATACTAATTGATCCCAAGCGCGTGGAGATGAGCGTGTTCAAGGACACGCCGCATCTCGCCGCGCCCATCGTTCACGACATAAACGAAGTCCAGAGTTCGCTCAAGTGGGTCGTCGCCGAGATGGAGAGCCGCCTGCGCGGCTTCGAGGAGCACGGCGTAAAGAGTATTGACGGCTACAACGCCGATCCGCCCGAGACGGGCCCGCTGCCCTACATCCTCGTCGTCATTGACGAGCTGGCGGACCTCATCAAGGCCGCCGGGCCCGTCATCGAAAAGCTCATCGGCCGCATCGCCCATCTCGCGCGCGCAACCGGCATCCATCTGGTAGTGGCCACGCAGCGCCCCGACGCTACGGTCATCACCGGCAATATTAAGATGAACATCCCCTCGCGCATCGCCTTCGCCGTGGTCAGCCAGATAGACTCGCGCACCATCATAGATATGCCCGGCGCGGAGAAGCTGCTCGGCTCCGGCGACATGCTCTACTTCCCGGTGGGCATCCCCAAGCCGATCAGGGTGCAGGGCGCGTGGGTGCGCGACGAAGAGGTAAAGCGCGTCGCCGAGTTCCTGCGCCAGCAGATTGAGCCCGACTACATCGAAGACATCACCGCCTACGATGCCGAGGGCGAGGACGACTGGGACGCGGGCGAAGACGACGCCGAGTTAGACGAGCTCTACAACGACGCGTTGACTATCATCACCGGCGCGGGCCGCGCCTCAACTTCGCTGTTACAGCGCAGGTTGAAGATCGGCTACAACCGCGCCGCGCGGATTATGGAGCAGCTTGAGGCGCAACAGGTCGTCAGCCCCGCCGATCACCAGGGCAACCGCGAACTCCTCATCGCCCCGCCGCCCATTGAAGAGGACTACTAGGCGCTAATAACCTCGTTCATAAGAGTACGCGGCGCTGACCAGCGCCGCTCTGAATCTGCATAGCCGGACGCTCAGCACGCCTGGACGCGTAAACCTCTAGGCTGAACGGCCAATTCCGCTTCCGTAGTGCCGCCCCCAACCTAGAGTCGCGACTTTCTAGTCGCGAGTAGCCCAAAGAATCGCGGTTAGAAAACCGCCACTATACGTTTTAACGTGTTCTGCAGAGAGTCCCCCCCTGAGTACGCCGGGCTCACCAGCCCGGATGTCTTTGCCTTAACCCCGGTAGTCCAGCCCTTTAGGGCTGGTCTTGCTTTCGGCGGAAGAGCCAGGGCTAAAGCCCTGGACTACCGTATCTTCGCCGTCCAACAGCCGGTTGCCATCTAACTCCTCACAAGTCCAGGCACAACCTTAGTGCCCGATCCACTTCTTCTATCTTCGCCGCGCTAAGCTTCCCTGCGGGCGCGCCGATAAATCGCGCCGGATCGAGCGACCGTAACTGGAAGCAGTAAAACACCGTCTCTTTCGGCAGTCCGCTTTCTTCAGCTGAGACTCTCACGTTCGACGGATAGTCCTTCGCGACGCGCTCCCCTCTCGTGCCTACGACAACCGTCACCACCAGCGGCTTGGTATTTATCGCGTCGCTGGAGACCACCAACACCGGTCGCTTTCCCCTCTGCTCGCGGCCTCTGGCGGGATGAAGCTCCACGAAATAGATGTCGCCCCGCGCCGCCATCGCTATTCGCTCAAACCGTCCGATTCAGCGTCGGCGAACTCACGCGTAATGCCCTTCACATCCGCCTGGATGTCCGGATCTCGTGCCATCTCATCCATCGCCGTGCTAAACAGCTCGCGCTCAGCCTCCTTGACATATAACAGCAATGCTTCGTGCAGCACTTGCGTGCGCGTTTTGAATCCCTGCAAGCGCCCAAGTTTCATCGCGAGCTTGTCCAGCCACGCCGGAAGCGTTACCGTCGCCCGAAGCGACTGGCTATTTGAGTTGTTCTTCTGCACCATTTTTCGCACCAATTAAGTATACCATAAATGCACCATTATTGGTGCAAGAGAGCGTTCTCGTGCATATCCCAATCTTAAAAAAAGGGCGGGACCGAAGCCCCGCCCGCTTTTAGAACTTCAAAACGTGAATCTACAACAGCTCGTTGATGTAAGGAGCCCACGTGTTTGACAGGTTACCATCGTATCCGCTTTTCGCACGCACGCGTCCATCCCGGTCAATGAGATAAGTCGTGGGGATTGTGGTATGGCCCGGCCAGTAAAGGTCACGATAAATGACAAACAGCGTGCTGTCCCTCTGATAATTGTTCGTTACTCTGTAGCCATTTGTATCCAACCAGCTTTGCATACCGCTAATAGAATCCGACCATGCACTGACCATAGCAAATCCCTGAGATTCAAAAGTATCCAGCATTTCGACTAGTTCAGGAAACTCCTGAACACAGCCCCCTCATCCGGTGCTCCCGAAGTTAAGAGCAATTACGTTACCTAAATAATCGTGGAATGGCTTATAAGGAACACTGGGGGCTTCGAAGCTGGGAAACTCAAAATCAGGCGCGATAGCGCCACTGCCAAGTGCTTCCAGCGTCGTGATGGTCAGCTCAAGCGAGTCGTCAACTTCGCCGATGCCGTCGTTGGCGGTGACCGTCACCGTAACGTGCTTGGCGCCGCCCGACGGTGGTACGTAGGTGACCTCGACGCCCGTGTCGCCGCCGTCAAATGTGCCATCGGTGGCGTCCCACGTGATGTTTGCCGACGGATCGCTAAGGTCAACCACGAGGTGCGCCCGTTCGCCGGAGCCCGCTTGCAGCGTCGTCTGATCGGTAGTCAGCAAGTAAATCTCCAGCGGGATATACGACGTGGGCACGGCGCTCGCTTCGCCGCTGAAGTCGCTGTACTGGTCGAAGATATCGAACGCGCGCGCCTTGTACGTGTAGGTCTCGCCTTCGGTCAGCCCGCTGTTGAGCATCGTATGGGTTGACACGCCCGCGGACGTCCACACCGAAAATTCCTCATCGCCGGGCCCCTTTCGCCAGACTTCATAGCCGTCGAGGTAGTCAGACTCCGAAGCGCCCCAGGAAACCTCGATGCTGTAGCTGTATGGCAGGTCGTCGCTGGTCGCGTCAATCGACGTGGGAGTCGTCGGCGGGCCGGGGAAGTACGGCGTTGCCGAGTCTTCGTTGCTGGGGTTGGACTGGAACCCGTCCTCGTCCACCGCGGTCAAGTAGTAGGTGTATTCTGAGCCCGCCGGGAGCAGTGCTTCATCGTTGTCGTCCGTGTACATCAGCGGGAACGTGGTGCTGGGGACGGTGGCTATTTTCTCGTAAGCGGCGGCGCCGTCCGTGCGGTAAAGCCGGTACGACTTCAGGTCGTCTTCCGTATTCGCCGTCCACGTGAGCAATATCCGCCCCGGGCCGATGGCCTGGCTCGCGGATGCGCTCAGGCCCTCTGGCGCGGCGGGAGCGTCGCCGGTGCCCATCACCGCCGGGTCGCTCTCCACGCCCTCTGCGCCTCCGGCATCTGCCGGAGCTACGGTAGTGTCCACCAAGCCGCCGAGCATCAGCGTGTAGCGGTAACTGACCCGCTCACTGCCGGGCTCAACCGGGCGCATCGCCGAAAGATCCCCCGGATCGCCCTGGTTAGGCTGCAACTCTCCGTCCACATACACGTTGTAGCCCGCGATGGTCGTCCCGAAGTTCATCGCGATGCCAGTGATGTCGGCGATGTCCACCGTGCCGTTCCCGTCGTAGCCGTCGATAAGGCCAGTTTCACTATTCAGGTCGGTTACTTCCTCCCCGTAGTGCATAGCGATAGGCGTGATGTCGGCTATTCCAACAGTCCCGTTGTTGTCGTAATCGCCCACATTAACTTCGCGCCACATCAGCAGGTATTCGCCTTCGGTCATATCCACCAGCGTCAGGTCGGCGACCTTATTGCCGTCGCCGCTGGGCGCCTGGGAGACGATGCGGCCCGATCCTTCCTGCTCGGCCCTGGCGGCCAGCAGCGCGGCAAGCTCGTCTTTTAGCTTAATGAATAATTCCGCGTCTACTCCCTCCGGCGTCTCAAGCGCGTTAAGCTCCGCAAGCGCTTCGTCGAGGGACTGGGGTACAGATTCGTTAGCTGCCTGTATGCCTCCGCTCCCGTCTGACGATTGAAGGTTAATGTTTGACGGTTGGCTTCCGCCACCGCCGCACGACGCAAGTAGAACAATGAGGGCAACCAGTATTAGTCTTTTCATGGTGACCTCCGAATGCAATCAATGAAAACCATCTTAGGAAAAATATAACGGCGTCTTCTAGCGGCGCAGATTCAAAGCTATTATACCTTAATTGCCTGGAGATTAGTAAGGCAAAACCACAAAGCGCAGCGCTTCGCACCGCTTCTGCGGTAAGACGGGTTTCCAAGCCACTCCGTTTGCCTACAGCAGCTCCTCAATAAGGCCCGCCCATTCGGCCTCGTTTATCTCGCCGATCTCCCAGTGCCGCACGTTGCCGTCCCGGTCGATGAGGTAGCTTGTCGGAATTGTCTCGTCTCCCGTGAATTCGTCTACGTAGATTCCCAAGATCTCCGAGTCGGCATCGTAGTAATTTTCTGTGTATTCAGCGTATCCTTTCGAGTTTAGCCAGGTCTGCATCTGCTCCAGCGTCACCGGCCAGGCGGTGATGAGGCTAAATCCCTGCGCCGAATAATCTCCATACAAATTCATAAACGCCGGAAACTCCGCCGCGCAGGCCAATCATCCGATCGAGCCGAAATTGAACAGCATCACTTTCCGCTCGTGGAGGTAGTAGGAAAACGTCCGGTAGGGCTCCGCCGGAGCCCTGAAGCTCGGCGCCGAGAAGTCAATCGCCGGGCCAAGCGCTTCCAGTGTCGTGATAATAAGCTCGAAGGAGTCGTCCGCCGTGTCGGAGCCGCGCTCGGCTGTCACCGTAACCGTCACGTGCTTCGCGCCGCCGGAACCCGGGGGCGCAAATGTCACTTCGCTTCCCGTGTTGCCGCCCTCGAACGAGCCGTCGGTTGCTTCCCACGTCACGTCCGCACCGGGATCGGTAACCTCCACCGTCAAATGCGCGCGCTCGGACGAGCCTTCCTGTAAAGTCATGCGGTCGGTCGTGACGCTCACAATCGCCAGCTCCCCGCTGGGATTGTAAGCTGCGCTGGCAACGCCCGTGAAATCGCTGTAGCGCTCGTAGCTGTCCAAAGCGCGCGCCTTGTAGTCATAGCTTTCGCCCTGAACCAGCCCGCCGCTGTCCTTGAAGCCTGTCTGGTCATCGCTCGTAGTGAGCAGCAACGAGAAATCCCCTTCACCCGGCCCGCGCCGCCACACTTCGTAGCCCGCTAAATAGTCCGATGCCACCGCGCCCCATGACACGTCAATGCCGTCAGAGACGCCTTCAGCCTCGATCCATTCCGGCGCTGAAGGCGGCGGCGGATAAAACGGCGTGTCGGCGTCCTCGGCGCTAGGATCGGAGGCCATTCCCGCCGTATTAACTGCAACCACGTAATACGTGTATAAGACGCCCGGCTCCAGCAGTCCCGCGCCGTTGCCGTCCACGTATGAAGGTTCAGCTGCTGGGAGCACGTATGCCGCCAGATCAAACTCGCCCGCTCCCGCGCGGCGGTAAATCCGGTATTCCAGCAGGTCGGCTTCCGCATTGGCGGTCCACGAAAGCTCGATCTTGCCCACGCCGGTTCCTTCACCGGCGGATACCACGAAGTCTGCCGGGGCTAGCGGCGCCGCGCCGCTGCTGACTATCGCCGGATCGCTCGCAACGCCCTCGGCGCCCTCCGCGTCTACAGCAACTACCGTGACGTCCAGCATCACGCCCAATGTCAGGCTGTAGCTGTAGCTAACCCGCTCGGGTCCCGGCGTCACCGGGCGCATCACCGAAAGGTCTCCCAGCCCGTCGCGGTTCGGCATAGGGTCGGGAATCCCATCAACATAAATGTTGTATCCCGCCAGGTCGTTGCCGTAATTCATCGCGATGCCGGTGATATCGGCGATGTCCGCGATAAAGTTGCCGCTGGTATCCACAAGCGCGGCCTGCGAGTTCCGGTCGGTCACGTACTCGCCGTAATGCATCGCGAGCGGCGTAATATCCGAAATCCCCACCGATCCGCTGTTGTCGTAATCGCCGATGTTTACCTCGTGCCACGTAAGCGCGTATTCGTCCTCCCCGCCCGTCTCAGAAAGCGTCAAATCGTAGGGTTTGCTTGCGTCGCCAGGCGGCTCGTTTGCCGATTTCGCTGCATCCGCTGAAATGGAAAGCTGCGATGCGAGTTGGGATGCCAGCGCGTCCTTAAGCTCCTGAAACAGAGCGGCATCGACGCCATCCGGGGATGGAATCGCGTCAAGCTCCGCGAGCGCTTCATCAAGGGACTGCGACGCGGATCCGTTATCAGATTGCAGGCCGACACCTGACGGCTGGCTTCCGCCGCCGCCGCCGCAGGCAGCTAGTATGAGCACAAGCGCAAGCACAAGCGTTTTTCTCATGAGAGTTTTCCTTATATTACGGCGCGCTCTCCGCGCAGCCTTCGCGGGCGATAACCCGTCACGATTATACTCTACCGGAAATCGCTTCGTTTCGCTTTACTTGTGCAAAAAGCAGCGGGCGCAGCTAAAAAGCCACGCCCGTTTCAGAGTCAACTATAAAGTTTTTCGATAGCTGCGCCCTTAAAGCAGCTCCTCGATCCGCGACTGCCACTCGGCCTCGTGGCCCAGCATCGCGCCGCCCCAGTAGCGCACGTTGCCGTCCCGGTCAATGAGCGCTGTGCACGGCCTGCTGCCCATGCCGAACGCCGAGCAATACGCCCCGAATGCCGAGCCGCTTGAGTCGTAATAGTAGTTCGTAATATCGGCGTCGGGGCTGTATCCCTGCTGGGTCATCTCGGTGGCCATCGTGCTAAGGCTCACCGCGTAGTTTCCGAGGTACACGAAGTTCTGGCTCGAATAGCTATGGTAGATGGGGACTGTCGAAGGAAACTCCTTCGAGTGAGGGAAGCTTCAGCAGTAGTCGTCGAAGCTAAGCAGTATCACGCTGCGATTGCCGAGATAGGTGGAGAACGCGACGCTCTGCCGGCTGGGCAGGCTGAAGTCTATCGCCGGGCCGTTATTGGACATCGTTGTGGAGACGACCTCCAGCGAGTCGTCGCTATCGCTGGTCATCCCGTCATCCGCGTCCACGCTGAAGCCGACCTTGCTCGCGGCTGCGGGTGGCACCCAGGCGACTGTCCTTCCCTGGTTGCCGTTGGGGAACGTGCCCCCGTTAGCTGCCCACGTAATCGTGGCCGCAGGATTTGTCACATCCGCAACAAGCTGCGCGGTTTCGCCAAGCCCGTAGGTTGTTTGAAGCGTGCTAACGGACAAAATCTCGACCGCTACGTAAGGCGAGCAAACCGACGAATCCTCGTTGCTGAAATCGCTGCGCTGGTCAAAGGTGTCAAACGCCTGAACGCAGTATGTGTAAGTCACGCTTTCGGTTAGCCCGCTATCCATAAACGATGTGCCGCCGGAGCCGACGGTGGCAACGACCGCGAACTCGTCCTCGCCGTCAGCTTTGCGGAACACTTCGTAGCCCTGAAGGAAGGACGACTCCGAAGCAGCCCAATCGATAGCGATACAGAGGCCGTAAGGGTCTGTTTCGTCGGTAGCGTCAAGCGCCGTGGGGGCCGTTGGCGCGGCCGGGAAATATGGCGTGGTGGTATCCTCGTTGCTGGGCGCAGACTCGAATTCGTCATCGTCCACCGCAGTCAGGTAATACGTATATTCCACGCCCGCGTCCAGCAGCTCTTCGTTATTGTCATCCGTGTACATCAAGGGGAATGTGGTGCAGGATATCTCGGCGACCAGCTCGTAGGCGCATATCCCGTCGGTGCGGTACAGCCTGTATTCTGCCAGGTCGTCTTCGGTATTCTCCGTCCACGTCAGCATTATCCTGCCCGCGCCGATGGCTTCGCTAGCCGACGCGTTCAGGTTCTGCGGCGCTGCGGGGGCGTCGCCGGTTCCAAGCTCTGCCGGGTCGCTCTCCACGCCTTCAGCTCCAGCGGAATCCGCCGGGCGCACCGTCACATCCACCAGCCCGCCAAGAGATAGCGAGTAGCTGTAGCATACCCGCTCGTCGCCGCAATCCATCGGTCGCATAGCTGATAAGTCTCCCGGGTCGCCCTGGTTTGGCTGCAACGCTCCTTCTACATACACGTTGTAGCCCGCCAGACTCGTCCCGAAGTTCATCGCTATGCCGGTGATGTCAGATATGTCCACCGTGTGGTTTCCGCTGCTGTCTATCAGCGCCAGTGCGCAATTGACATCCTCAGGATCACACGTCTCGTTGTAGTGCATCGCGATTGGCGTGATGTCGGCTATCCCAACTGTCCCGTTGTTGTCATAGTCGCCGATGTTCACTTCGTGCCACAGCAGCCGGTATTCACCTTCGCCTATGTCCACCAGCGTCAAAGCGGTAACCTTGTTGCAGTCGCCGCATGGCGCCTGCGAAACGATGCGGCCAGAGCTAACCTGCTGGCTTTTGGCAGTCAGCAGAGCGGCGAGTTCGCCCTTTAGCTCCTGAAATAGCGCCGCGTCTACGCCCTCAGGCGTCTCAAGCGCGCCGAGATCCGCCAGCGCTTGTTCAAGGGATTGCGTTGCGGATTCGCCGGCGGCCTGCGGGCCGCTCCCGTCTGACAACTGGGGATTTAGGGCTGACGGCTGATTTCCGCTGCCGCACGAAACTAAAAGCACGAGAAAGCTGATAGTTACGAGCCATCTCATAGTGCACCTCTATGTGCGATATCAAAAACTATTCGTTACAAAGGGGCGTGCTTCCTCGCGCGCAGTTCGAAGTCGACGATTCGATTATAACACAGGGCGGTAGCTTATAGAAAACTCATGCGGGTCGCCTACATAATTAAACCGCCGCAGAATACGGCTTTCGGAACTGCTTCCCTTCCCGCGTGTTGAAAAAAGGGCGGAGTTGAAGCCCCGCCCTTTTCATCGTTCAAATACAACTGCCGTTAGAGTAATTCCTCGATCCATCCCCGCCACTGGTCTTCGTTGCCTTTGACAGGCCCGCAAGATGCGCGCACGTCGCCGTCGCGGTCGATCAGGTAATTATGCGGCATTGTGGCGTTGCCAAATGCGGCCATATAAAATCCGAAGGCGCTTTGGTCCGCATCATAGTAGAAATCGGTGATGTCGGTGTCCGGGTCGTAACCGAAAACGTTCTCTATCCTGCTCGCGATGGTCGCCGTAGACGTGTAATAGACGGCAATGAAATCGTAGCCGTCAGCGTAGTAATCCTGGTAAATCGGCATTTGCGGAGGTAACTCCTCCGCGTAATAGCCTCAGCAGTATTTGTCGAAACACAGGCCTGTAACGCGCCCGTTGAGGGCATACGACAGGAATGATATGTAGGGCTCAGATGCCGCGTGGTAACTCGGCTCAAGAAAGTCAATCGCCGGCCCGAGGTTGGGCAGCATGGTCACAACCAAGCCCACCGATGCGTTATCTTCGCTTATGCCGTCCGTGGCGTGCACCGAGATAAGCGGCTTTGCAGCTTCACTCGGGGCTTCCCAGGAAACCGTTAGCCCCGTATTGCCCTCGGGGAAGCTGCCATAATCGCACTCCCAGGTGACTGTCGCCAGCTCGTTCGTAATGTCCACCGTAAAGTCGTCCGATTCCCCTGGCTCAAACGTTGTTTGCGATTGTATGGCGATGATCTGCACTTCTACGTAGGGCGAGCACAGCGAAGAGTCGTCGTTGCTGAAATCGCTGCGCTGCCTGTATGTATCGAAAGCCCTGGCCCTGTATGTATACAGAATCCCTTCCTCCAATCCGCCATCCAGGTAATTGGGCGAAGGTCCTGTATCAATTGTCGCCAGAAGCGTGAATTCTTCTTCGCCTTCGGTTTTGCGGAACAGCTCATAGCCGTCAAGGTACTCCGAGGTGGACTCACCCCACGACACTATGACCGCAAGCCCGTAGGGATCTGTTTCATCGGTTGCGCCAAGACCCGTGGGAGTAGTCGGGCCGGCAGGGAAGTATGGAGTTGCGGAAGTCTCTGTGCTTGGCGGCGACGAGAAGCCGTCTTCGTCTACCGCAGTAATGTAGTAAGTGAACTCCCGGCCCGGATCGAGCAGGATGCCGCCGTTGTTATCCGTGTACATCAGGGGAACAGTGTCTTCGAGTATCGTTGCGACCTTCTCGTATGCGGCAATCCCGTCGGTGCGGTACAGCCGGTAAGACTTCAGGTCATCTTCATTGTTCGGCGTCCACGTGAGCAGTATCCTTCCCGGGCCGATAGCCATACTCCCCGATGCGGTTAAGCCCTCCGGCGCCGCGGGAGCGTCGCCAGTGCCCAGCACCGCCGGATCGCTCTCAGCGCCCTCGGCTCCACCGGTATCCGCCGGCCGCACCGTTACGTCCACCAGCCCCCCAAGTGTTAGCGAGTAGCTGTAGTCCAACCGCCCGCTGCCGGGATCGGCCGGGCGCATAATGGATAGGTCGCCCGCCGCGCCCTGGTTGGGCTGCAACGCTCCTTCTACATACACGTTGTAGCCCGCCAGACTCGTCCCGAAGTTCATCGCTATGCCGGTGATGTCAGATATGTCCACCGTGCCGTTTCCGTCGTAGCCATCAATAAGCCCTGTAGCGCTATTCGAGTCGGTCGCTTCCTCTCCGTAGTGCATGGCGATTGGCGTGATATCGGCGATGCCCACCGTGCCGTTGTTGTCGTAATCGCCAACGTTCACTTCGTGCCACAGCAGCCGGTACTCTCCTTCGCTCAAATCCACCAACGTCAGGTTCACAACCTTGTTAGAGTCACCGCATGGCGCCTGGGATGCGAAACGACCGGTCGCTGACTGCTGGCTCTTGGCAGCCAGCAGCGCGGCCAGCTCGTCTTTGAGCTCCTGGAATAGCGCCGCGTCTACGCCCTCCGGCGTCTGAAGCGCGTCAAGCTCCGCCAATGCCTGGTCGAGGGATTGCGTCGCGTTTTCCTGTGTGGCTTGCGCGCTGCTCCCGTCTGACAACTGGACGCTGATAGCTGAGGGCTGACTCCCGCCACACGAAACCAGTAGTAGCAGAACGCAAATTACTGCGAGCCTTTTCATAAGGCACCTCCACTGCTTCGGGTAACTTAAACACTATCAGCGCGCTTCCTCACGCGCGATTCGGAATTTGCTGGGGAAATTATAGCATAGAAACAGGCACTAGAGCGTGTTAATAGCTGCGGCAGAAGTAGGCAAGCGGGATTAGATGGTCACAGTCGTTGGCTCGCGCTGGCTTGCTATGTGGACTTCGGAAATCATCCCCGGAACGGCAGATGCGTCAATCCTCTCCCGCACCCTCTCCGGCGAGTTGTTTACCTCGCTTAGATGGCCCAGGATGACCTTGCGCGGCGGCCGTTTCAGGGACGCAAGCAGCGAAAGCGCTTGCCCGTTGCTGAGATGCCCCTTCGGGCTGAGGATCCTTCTCTTAAGCATCGCCGGATAGTGCGAGACTTCTACAAGCTCCGGCTCGTGGTTGGCTTCGAGGAATAGCAGGTCTGCGCCCTCGCAAAGTCCCGCATACTCCTCGTCCGCTGCGCCGAGGTCGGTCAAGTAGGTGAACCGAAACGTCCCATCGTCGAAGCTCAGCCCCACTGTTTCCGGCGCGTCGTGCTTCACGGCAAACGGCGTGAACGTTACGCCGTCCAGCGCGTAGTCCTCGCCGGGAACGAAGCTGAACAGGCGCGAGCCCAGCGCGCCGCGCCCTATGCACACCGACGCTCTGCGCAGAGCCTTCTCCGGCACGATGAAGCGCAACCCCGTCTGGCGGAACCACACCGGCAAGCCGCTAACGTGGTCGGTGTGCGTATGGGTGATAAGCACCGCTTCGATATCCTCCGTGCCCAATCCCTGCGTGGCCAATCCTTCCGTGAGCCGCCGATGGGAGATACCGCAGTCGATAAGGAAATGCCTTCCGCCGAGCGTGAGCAAGGAGCAGTTGCCCTTGCTGCCGCTGGCGAAATTGACCAGTTGCGATGCGATAGCGCGAGTATATCACAGCGCAGCTTGCGTAATACCCGTTGCGTTAGTTATCGGATAGCGCTCTCTGGCTTTAGCCTGGTGCAAAGCTAGTCTTGCCCTATTGCAGGACGACGCGATGCACACCCACCTTCTGAATGAAAAGCACACCACGGAGCATCGGTTCACGCTCTCTTCCGTAAATGGTCATCAGGAAAGCGGGTGAAGGCATAGCCTTACGCCGGGAGATAAACGGCTCGACTTCCGCAAGCTGCGAATCGGTTAGTTCAAGCGGTTCTAAGTAGATATCCCCCGGCGATTCCTTCTCCGGCGGATTTACCCGAATAATGCTCCCACGGAGTGGATTGAAAAACACTATGGCATTGGTGTGCCATTGCCGCTCCTTCAAAGCCCAGAACATGTCCGCGCGTGGATCTGTGGGCGGCGACTCAGAAAACAACAGACCGTAATCTCCAGAGGGTAACATACCATAGGAGTTCCACATTACGTCGATTGATGAAACTGCAAATACGAGCGGCTTGATGTGACGATACTTATCCTCGGTACCCCATGAGCGGCAGCAGAATCCATCAAGCAGCATCAGCTCAGGCGGTGACAGTACCTCCGGGGCAATTTTCACCGGCTCAAGAACGCCTGTAAGCGGACCCATATAGATGGGCAGTATCTTCCAGGCATCTTCCCTCGCCACGTATTTCGCGTCAAGGCTGTCCGCACTGATGACGATATCCCCGTCGGGACCTTGCGTAACCTCCAGAATCATACCGCTCTCACAGACGTACTTCGCGGCTTTCGGTCGCAGAACCGTTGATTTGTATTCGCCGTTGGCGCTGTCTGGATTCGCTGGCATGCAGCCTGCAAGACCGGTCAGCAACAGCATCGCAGCAATCATCAGTGCGAAGGCGTTAATCCGCCGGCAACACGGGGCCTTTGGCATAGTGCACTTCTTTAGGAGGATTCAGCTCCGATGTATTGGTTGCTGCGGCTGCGGAGTATCCATCCAGTCTTCACGGTGCCCGTTGTGCCGTACACGCGATAGAACGCTATTGCCGTGTCCTCTAAAGCAAGCTTCTGATGGATACGAATCTCGTCTAACATTGAGATATCTATGCCGAAGTCGTGCTCCAATTCCTGTAGTGTGAACGCGTCAATATGCATGTTTCCTTCCGAGAATTTCGGATTATAGATTTCCATCAGCTTTCCGGTCACCGGGCTTGTTATCCGGTCAAGCGTGTCGCTGCGTTCGATTGGACTCCCTTCAAGTATCAGTTTATCGCATCCGCGCCAGTGCGCGACCTCGACCAGTCGCTTCGCCTTCCTCCCCGTCGCTATATAGTGATTTAGCCAATTCTTCGCAATCTCCTTTGGGGGATGGACCTGGTACGACCAGAATCCGCAATCCTCTATCCCAGGGCGCTCCTTCTCAAACTCCAGGCGTTCCTCAAACGACAGCTTGTAGTAATCCTCGGCGTTCTTGTGAACCCAGCCAAATGCCAGCATCAGTTCTTCCGTAGTCATCTCCGGTGGTGCCTGGTGTTCGACTTCGGGAAAAGCCTTTTCCTCGAATGGGCGTAGTTGAAAAGGATTGCCGTAACCTTTCCACTCAAAAGGCCATTCGCTCTCCAAGAGAAGAATAGGCTCCTCCGGATAGTTGGGCAGCGTTTGGCTGCGGATTACGCAGAGCCTGCTTTCGAGAGTGTTTAAGTCTTCGTTCGCCAAGCTCGCTGGACCACGCACTCCTGATTCCGCCTGAGTTTTTTCTGTCGCGCTTAACGAGCTACATCCGATAGCAAGAGAGGCCATTATTAAGGCGACGAGTATTCCCATCCCGCTTCGACGGAATGCGCTCGATGTTTCTTTCGTGAAAAACATACTTAACCTTCCTTTACAGGATAAACTGTTACATATGCATCGTTGATACTCAGGTGCACCCTCAGCCCTGCCCAAGCATGAGTCCACATTAGGGACAGTTTGGGTCGGGCTCGATTTCGTTATAGTAGAAGTAGCTGTAGCACTCGAAGTCCACTTCGTCTGGACAATCAACCCACAGGCACGTGTCCTGCACAAGGTCCGTGCAGTCCCAGGTAAGATAGTAATAGCTGGTAAGGTCCCCCGTGTTCTCGTAGTCAGTGACCTGACCCCAATCCAGCTCGTAGTCCCAGCCGACATACTTGCATTTCCCGGGGTCAGGCGGAAACGCAATCGGGCACGTGGCATAGCAGATGTAAGGCCCTACTACCACTTCACCGAGCGGTTCTTCTCCAATGCAGTCGCCTCTAATGAAATTCGGTGGGTAATATGCCGCCAGTTCTCCGCCCCATATGATTACGAGCAAAACTACGCTCGTGGTCAAAACCCCTAACCTAAAGGATTTGAATAGTCCCCTCATCGTCTCCTCCTTTGCGCCATGCGATACGTGCCGCGAGAACTGCGATCTAGAAACCAGTCAAGCAGGAGTTTAACAAAAAATATGCGGCATGTCAAGTCATAGGAAATCCTATCCTTTCGCAGTCGCATAGCTGAATCCCGTGTGTAGCCCGATAGTTTCTTGCTTTACACTCGGGGCTGAATCCCGATAAACAGAGAGCCCTTTTGCGAACAACAAGGCGCTGCACGGTAGAATAATAAGGACTCGGTCGTGAAATGGTTTGAAGACAGGCGGCTGATGTTTTTGCCGTGGCTGCTGGTGCTGGCATACGCGGCATACGCCGTCGCGGGCGATTACGGCCAGTTCCAGCAGGACAAGACCGAGCAGGAGCAGGCTTTGCGCGATGCGCGCGGCGTGCTGGCAAGAACCGCCGATGCGTGGGTCGAGCAAACGATAGAAATTATCGGGCAGTACCGCGAGCCCGAAGAGCGCTTGGGCATCCGCCAGGCGCTGGACAGGCTGGACGAGGAAAACCTCGAAGCCAAAGCTACGCTGAAAAACCTGCCGCGCGCGCTGTTTTTCCCCGAAACGCTCGACCTTCTGCACGCGCTCGCTGACCGCCTTGAGCGCTTCTCCGAAATCGCACGGGGCACGTTTGAGGCGAAGACCGAGCTTATCGACACTGAAGCTATGCTGGAGGAAGCGCCGCACAGGATAGAGTTTTACATCGAGCGCAAGCGCTACTTCTGGTCGCAGCTCGACCTTATAAACTACTACCTGGCGCAGGAAGCCCTCGCGCAATCTGAGGAGGCGCTTTACGAGCTGCGGATACGCAAGGAAAGCGTCACCGCCAAGGTCGAGCGCTGGCAGGAATCGTTTGACCGCGAGCGCCTGCTGGCCACCGACGACCTGCACGCAATCGAAGACGCGCTTTTGCGCGAAGCCGACGCGGAATACCTGGCATACCTGCACGCCCGTTTGCGAAGCTTCGCCGGCGGCGGCCCCCAGTAACGGCTACGAGCAGTTTACGTGCGCTCGCCCGGCAGCATAATCGGCGGCGGGCCTGGCTCCGCGCTTTCATCCAGCAGCTCGGCGGATGCGCTTTCTTCCGCCGTTTCAGGCTCTTCAGGCGCGGGAAGCGGCGCAGCCGCGTTCAGCGCAAGCTCCCTCAGCAGCGAGTACTTCCCCGCCGCGGTCTCATAATCCTCGATGGCCAGAAGCTTCCCTCCAGCGATATCCACATCCATCAGCCTTACTCGCCGCGCGATGTCGTTTTGCGCCAGCACGCGCACCTTCGATCCGTCAAGCGCCGCCGCGCAGACCGAATGCACCCGGTTCAGGCCCGTAATCGTATAACTGCTGTAATAAAACACTTGCTCCCCCGGGCGGCAGAGCACGTTAAGGTGCGGCGAGACGTCGCCCAGCGCTTTTCTCAAGCTATGGTTTGTAAGGTCGAAAAGCTCCAGCGTGAGCTTCCCCCTCGCGTTCGGGACCGACGCTTCTTCTTCGCCGGGCGTCTCCGCCGGCACAAACCGGCTAAGCAGCACGCGCTTATCGTCCACGAACTGCACCACCGGATCCCACCTGTCCGGATCCAGCGTGACGAAATAGGGGCAGGAATACACCAGCCTTAGCTCCGCGCCGGGCTGCCCGGGCGTCCCCTGGTAAAGCGCGAAATACGAGTTTTCGTAGTCGCTCGCGTCGTAGTTCCGCACGACATCCAGCGCGACGGTTAGGTCGGGCGAAAGCATCGGCAAGTAATCGAATTCGCGCTCGTCCGCCGCCGTCTCGGGATCATAGAGCGACCAGCGGGAAGTCAGTCCGCGCATATGGTAGCCGCCGAACGGCGTCACACCGCTCGTGTGCGCCAGCAGCAGTTTCCCGTCGCGGGTAATGCTCTCGAGAAGCGCGTTTTCGGCGGGCACGGTCACATCCTCGCCATCTGTGCCCAGCCGGTGGAGGACGATTTCCACGTCCAGCGCCGCCTCGCTGCCCACTATCCCTTCCTGCTCGGATTCTTCCTCCGCGTTTTCAGCAGTTCCCTCTTCGAGCGCATGGTAGTACACGCTGCCGTCTGGCGCTTTGAGGAAGCTGAGCACCGTCCTCCCGCCTTTTAGCTGGAAGACCTGCGACGCGTCCTGAGTGTCAACTAGATAGAGCTTCCCCGCCCGATCCTCCAGCCGGGCGGTATCGTAAGTCGTAACCAGCGCAAGCACGCGTTCGGTGCCAGCGAAATACGCCGCCTGCTTCAGCATCCGCCCGCTCGGGCTGTAGAAAAGCTCGCTGCTCCGCACGTAAAGCGATTCGTCTAAAAACGCTATCGGCGAATATTCCTGCGCGGCGGGCTTTGCGGCTGCCGGCGGCTGTTGCGCGGTCTCAGGCACTGCCGGCGCTTCTTCTTCGGTAACCGGAACGCACGCGGCTAGCGCTGTCACAACAACCAGCAGGCTCACAGCCAGCAGTCTCAACCGCTCAGCTCCCTTGCTTTATCCATCAGTTCCGGCAGAATCTCGCCGCTTCTGCCGTGCAGCGCGAAGTCTGCCGCATGGGTAAGCTCCGTTGGCTCCAGGTTAATCTCCACAATTTTCCCGCCGGCGCGGCTGGCGACGTAAGGCAGCCCCGCCGCGGGATACACCTGCGCCGAAGTCCCGACGACGAGCATCAAATCCGCCGCTCCGCTTACCGCGAAGCTCTCCTCTATTACCGCCGGGTCGAGCTGCTCTCCGAACCATACCACGTGCGGGCGCAGGATGCTGTCGCACCAGGGGCACGGCGGCGGGTATTCGGGAAGCGGCGTTTCGGGTATATGTTTAAGTTCAGTTGTGCATCCTTTCAGGCACCGCGCGTACCATATATTCCCGTGTAGCTCCAGTATGCTTTCACTGCCCGCGTGCTCGTGCAGCCCGTCAATGTTTTGCGTAATCAGCGAATACGACCCGCCGCGCTCGCCTATAGTTTTCTCCCATTCCGCAAGCGCGTGATGCCCCGGATTCGGCTCGACTTCTTTTAGCTGCCCGCGCCGCCAGTCGTACCACTCCCAGGCCTTCTTCGGGTCGGAGAGGAATCCCTGCAGAGTCGCGAGCTTCATGACCTCCTCGTCCTTCCAGAATCCGTGCTTTCCGCGAAACGTGGGAACTCCGCTTTCAGCAGATACCCCCGCGCCGGTAAGCACGGCTGCGCGCTTGGCTTTCACCATAAGCTCCGCGACTTTCGCAATCGTCTCCGGCGCGCTCATTGCATCTCCCCCAGAAGCTCCCTGCCGTGCACCCGCACTCTACCGTCCGGCTGCAGCACTACGCGCCCGTCGGCGAACCAGTTGATGACTTCGGGGTAAAGCTCCCGCTCCGCCGCGCGCACCCTCGCCCCCAGCGTCTCCACCGTGTCGCCATCCATAACCGGCACGGCGCGCTGCGCGATAATCGGCCCCCGGTCGTATTCCTCGTCCACGAAATGCACCGTGCAGCCGGTGACTTTGCAGCCCGCTTTCAGCACCGCTTTATGCACCCGGTCGCCGTACATCCCCTTGCCGCCGAAGCCCGGCAGCAGCGCGGGATGGATGTTGATTATCCTCCCGTGGTAATGCGGCGGGAACACGTAAAGGCTCATAAACCCGCCGAACGCTATTAGCTCCGGCGCGAACGGCTCGATGCCCTGCGTCACCACTTCAGAAAACTCTTCCGGCGTGCCATATTTTTTGCGCGGCACGACGATTGTTGGGATGCCGGCGTCCTCGGCGAACTGCACGCCCTTGGCTTTGCTGCGCGACGAAACGGCGCAGGAGATTTGCGCGCGGCAGCTACCGTCGGCGACGCGGTCGATTATGTTTTTAAGCGTGCTCCCCCCGCCGGAGATAAATACCGCCAGCTTCACTACCCTTTCCCCCACACACCGATTATATCATTTGGAATCACTGCTTGCGCTGACCTTCTTGTAGGGGCTTGCCCGCCGGATTGGAGGGGCGGCGCTACCCGGTTGTCCGGCAACTGGCTGCTAGTCGCCGCCTTCCCGCTGCACGTATTCAGCGCCGCTGCCGCCAGCAAAGCCGTCAACCCTACCAACATCAGCGCCGTCCCGTTCCTTATGTAGTTATTCATCATCGCCCCTCGGTATTCACGCCTTCACACTATTCTCCCCGCGCCGCCAGTACACGTCATAGCCCGCAAGCTGCTTGCCGAAGTTCATGGCTATGGGTGTGATATCGGAGATGCCGATTACGCCATTGTGGTCGGAGATGCGGTCAAGGTGCGGGTCTTCGTTGTTGGGCCATTCGGGTGGTTGGCCTCCCCAGGCGTCCCCGAAGTAAATCGCTAAAGGCGTGATGTCCTCGATACCGATACTCTCGTTTCCGCTGCTTAATCGGTCAACGTGCGGGGCGGCTACTTTATCTACTGGGACCCACCTAGGATTTAAAGGGTCGTCATCGTAGTGCGCACCCCAATTAATCGCGATCGGAGTGATATCCTCAATGCCCACCTCGCCGTCGAAGTTAAGGTCGCCTCTAACTCGTTCTAAGAACGTTAAGGGCCACCTGTGTTCGTCCTTGTGGCTGTTGTCGAGTTCGAGCTCTTCCTTATCTGAGCCTTTCCGAACCTTATGATAAGGCCAGTCTTCGTCAACCTCAGAGGCGGTTCTAGTAGCGGTAGCGCTCTCCTCGATCACAATCCCGTGCATCTCATAAACCAGGTCCTTCACCTTGTCTTCCAGATAGGCCAGGCGCTCCTCGTAGGGCATTGCGATGAGCATCCGGTCTTCCTGGGTGAGCACGCGCTTTGATGATGCTGCATCGCGCTGCTGCTCCTTCAATGACTGCGGCGCGGGCGGGCCTATGGTCTTGCCGGGGCTGCGATGCTTGCCGCAGGTGGCAAGCGTTAAAACAATGGCCAAAAACAGCAGGCTCAATCCGGCTGTTCGTTAAGTCTTCATTCTTCTACTCCTTCTTATTTGTTTATACTAATCGCGTTTGCGCTGAATCCCTCCGGTTCCTCCTGAACCGGAAGGCTATCTGGGATAGTTCTTAATCAGAAGCACATCTTCCTCACCTCCTCCGGTATCTATTACGCCTTCAGGCTCCTTCTCGGTGCCTTCAGGCGTGGTCTGTGTACCTTCAATGGTGCTTGTTGTGCCTTCCGGGAAGCCGATTATTAACTCTGGCTCGGTGACTGTCCCTTCTACGTCCATCCACTCTCCGGAGGCGTTGACGCCATCACCGCAGACGTACAGGTTCCCATCCACATCTGGTCCCATGGAAGAAGCTGTGTCCCAGTTAGGGCTACTCCAGATCTTGCTCCAAAGCAGGTTACCTTCAAGCCCTATTCCAACGAGCAGGATATCCCAATCACCCGAGCTATAACTGTTAGTATTCCCTACAGCGATGATGGAATTTCCCTGTATTACTAGGCTGCCCACGCCTTCGGCACCGGCATCCCCCCAGGTTCTAGCCCAGAGGACATTAGCCTCTTGGTCGAATTTCAAGACTAGCGCGTCGTAGTCCCCTTGACCCCAGTTCCGGGTGCTACCTACAAGGTAAATGCTCCTATTATTTTCGAAGATTGTCCCTGCGCTGTCCGCATCCGACCCTCCGGCGGTCATAGCCCATTCAAGTTCTCCTTCTTCGCTATACTTCAGCAGCAGCGCATCATTCCCACCGGCACCGAAACTATCTGTATAGCCGCAAATGTACACTCCGTTAGGTGTCGCGAGCACATTTCGGGCACGGTCGTATTCACTACCGCCCCATGTCCTAGCCCAGATAGCATCCCCTTCCGGGCTGAGCTTGACTGCTAGAATGTCCGACTTGCCCCCCCACACGAGGTACTGACCGCAGACGTAGATATTACCCGCATCATCTATATCCATGCCGAAAGCCCTCTCATAACCAGCGGTTCCCCAGGTCTTGGCCCAGAGTAACGTCCCGTCAGCGTCATATTTCACGAGCACGACGTCG